>ULRN01048171.1_pt1 | contig 47847 bp, 33 predicted proteins | sample 1955461 | NCBI WGS metagenome assembly ULRN01 (sample SAMEA4835683, study PRJEB28245) | human gut metagenome | biome: gut microbiome; material: fecal sample | place: Denmark | collected 2008 | reverse complement strand
GCCGTAGACGACTCTTTCAAGCGCTTGTTGAAACCTTCCATCGAAACCGAATTTGCCAACCTGAGCAAGGCGAAAGCCGACGAAGAGGCGATACGCGTGTTTGCCGAGAACCTGCGCCAACTGTTGTTGGCGCCGCCATTGGGACAGAAGCGCGTGTTGGGTGTCGATCCCGGCTACCGTACCGGTTGCAAACTGGTTTGCCTCGATGCGCAAGGGACATTGTTGCATAACGAAGCGATCTATCCCCATCCGCCCCAGAACGAAAAAAGCAAAGCGGCTGCCAAAGTGGCACAATTGGTCGCCACATACGCCATTGACGCCATCGCTATCGGGAACGGGACGGCAAGCCGCGAGACGGAACAGTTCATCACCAATATCCGCTACGACCGCAAGGTACAGGTATTCGTGGTCAGCGAGAACGGAGCGTCCATCTATTCCGCCTCCAAGATCGCCCGCGACGAGTTTCCCGAATATGACGTGACGGTCCGTGGCGCCGTCAGCATCGGCCGCCGCCTGATGGACCCGCTTGCCGAGTTGGTCAAGATCGATCCGAAAAGCATCGGGGTCGGGCAATACCAGCATGACGTCGAGCAGGGCGCCCTGAAAAAGAGTCTCGACCAGACGGTGGAAAGTTGCGTGAACCTGGTTGGCGTGAATGTCAACACGGCAAGCAAACATCTGCTGACCTATATCTCCGGACTCGGTCCGGCACTGGCACAGAACATTGTCGACTACCGTACCGAACACGGGCCTTTCCGGTCCCGCCGCGAACTGCTGAAAGTGCCCCGCATGGGAGAAAAGGCATTCGAACAAAGCGCCGGTTTCCTTCGTATTCAGGGAGGCAAGAACCCGTTGGACAACTCGGCTGTCCATCCTGAAAGTTATCCGATCGTCGAACAGATGGCCAAAGACTTGAAATGTACTGTCGCCGAGCTGATCAGCAATAAGGAATTGAAGAAAAAGCTCGACTTGAAGAAATATGTAACGGACAAAGTCGGGATGCCGACCCTGCTGGATATCATGGAAGAACTGGACAAGCCGGGACGCGATCCGCGCCAGACCATCCAGGTATTTTCTTTCGATCCGACAGTCAAAACGATCGAAGACCTGAAAGAAGGGCAAGTGCTGCCGGGCATCGTCACCAACATAACGAATTTCGGCTGTTTTGTCGATGTCGGCATCAAGGAGAACGGACTGGTTCATATATCCGAGCTTGCAGACCACTTTGTCAGCGATCCGACGCAAGTCGTCTCGATCCATCAACATGTGAAAGTGAAAGTGTTAAGTGTCGACCTCGTGCGCAAACGGGTCGGGCTTTCTATGAAAGGAATATAAAAAACAGCTTTTTATAGTAGCGATGAAAATCAACAAAACAAACGTAGCACGCCTTCTGGACAAAGCCAAAGTCGCTTATCAGTTGGTTCCTTATGAAGTAGATGAAAACGATCTGAGCGCGACACACGTTGCCGGCCAGTTAGGCGAGAATGTCGCGCAAGTATTCAAGACGCTTGTCCTGCACGGTGACAAAAGCGGGTATTTCGTCTGTGTCATTCCCGGTGCCGACGAAGTCGATCTGAAAAAGGCTGCCAAGGTCTCCGGCAACAAAAGTTGTGAAATGATCCCGGTCAAGGAACTCCTGCCCCTCACCGGCTATATCCGTGGCGGCTGTTCCCCCATCGGCATGAAAAAGCATTTCCCGACCTACATCCATCACACAGCCGAACAGTTCGACCACATTTATGTCAGTGCCGGACAACGGGGTTTGCAAATACGGATCGCACCGGAAGATCTGATCCGGGAAGCACGGGCGGAAGTGTCGGATATCATAAAGAAAGACGAGTAGTATGTATCATTTTTAAAACATATATGATTTGAATGCAAAACATAGGTGTTTTGAAATCAAATCATATATGTTTTGAAAAGGGATGTTTGCCGCTTTTCAAGGAGAGGATTTGCGGTTGCCGGAATATACCCGGCCTTTATCTTTAGAACTTCCGGAACGTATACGTTTTTCCCTCGCAGCTTAGGATCAGTTGCTTGGTGTTCAGTTTATCGATTGTATAAGTTTGTTTAGCTGAATTCCAATCGGTATAAGGCAGGAATTTACTGACCGGACCCGGATCGTTCTCCAACTCCAACAACAATGTTTTTTCTCCTTCCAACGCGTTGTAACCATATTGATGGCGGAAAGAATTGGTTTTTGCGACATACACCTGGTACATAAACAAAGAATGTTCAAAATTGAAATAAACCGTATCGACATTCTGCACGTCGCCGCTTGTTTCCACCTTCTGTAATTGCCATTTACCGAACAGTTTGGATTCTGTGCCTTTACTGCATGAGGCGAACAGGATCACACAAAGCGCTATCAATGTATTTCTAATCATACTATATACTCTTTTTCTGCTTAAATCGGGAGTCAAAGGAAAGGAAATAATTTCAAATTCGTATATTTGTCGCTATTTATTATGTGTTTTTAATTTTACAGACATTTTATGAGACAAATGAAACAATTTGTAATATTGCTTTTAGCAGTATTCACTTTTTCTTCCTGCACACACAAAGTGCAGAAGGAACAACAGGAAGAAGAAGGTATCGTGCATACCAATCCCCTTCCCGTGCAGTTTGGTGATCCGTATGTATTGCTGGCTTCGGACGGCATATACTATATGTATGGAACAGGCGGAGGCGCCGTCGACGGCTTCAGCGTGTATTCCTCTCCCGACTTGGTGAACTGGAAAGCCGAAGGACAGGTGTTCCGGGGTAACGTTCCGGGATCATGGGGAGTCGCCAACTTCTGGGCTCCGGAGGTGTACGAACGGAACGGGAAGTTCTATATGTTGTACAGTGCCGACTGGAAAGAAAACCCGACTAACGAACTGGAAAACTTCCGTATCGGAGTGGCCGTTGCAGACAAACCGACAGGCCCCTTCAAGGAGTTATCCGACAAACCTTTGTTTGATCCGGGCTATCCGGCTATCGACGGGAACCTGATCGACGACGAGAATGGACGGACCTATCTGTATTATTCCCGTTGTTGCTACAAACATCCGGTGGAAAGCGAAATTGCCGAACAGGCTAAAAAAGAAGGAAAGTTCGACGAGATAGAGGAAAGCTGGATATACGGCATCGAGGTAAAGCCGGATTTGACAGAGGTGATCGGCGAACCGGTCCTGCTGCTCCGTCCGCCTGTAAAACTGGACGACACGCAATCCGAATGGGAAAGCCGCTCCGTTACTTCGGGCGAGATCAACCGCCGTTGGACGGAAGGACCTTACACGCTGAAAAAGGGAGATACTTACTATATGATGTATTCGGCCAATTATTATAAAGGCAAGAATTATGCTGTCGGCTATGCAACGGCAAAAAGTCCGCTCGGCCCGTTTGTCAAATCGAACGACAATCCTGTACTTCAAAAGAATGTGGAGCAAGGTGGCATCGTTACCGGTACGGGACACAACAGCGTGACCTGGTCAAAAGACGGCAAGCAGATGTATTGTGTTTATCATGGTTACACCCAGAAAACGGGAAACCAGCGGGTCGTCTTTATCGACAAGATGGGAATCGATGAGAACGGCAGGCTTTATGTGGAAGGACCGACGGCGGAGTAATTATAATTTATGATTTTAGATTTATGATTTATGTGTCGACAATAAATCATAAATCTAAAATCATAAATCTACAAAGTTCCTTTCGTGCTCGGCAGTTCAAACCTGTAGATATCGCGTCGGATGGCCATCTTGATGGAACGGGCCAAAGCCTTGAAGATACCTTCGATCTTGTGGTGTTCGTTCGTGCCTTCCGCTTTGATGTTCAGGTTCATGCGGGCTGCATCGCTCAGGCTCTTAAAGAAATGCAGGAACATTTCGGTCGGCATATCCCCTACTTTCTCACGGTGGAACTCCGCATCCCAAACCAACCAAGGACGTCCGCCGAAATCAAGCGCCACACTGCACAGGCAATCGTCCATCGGCAGACAGTAACCGTAGCGTTCGATCCCTCTCTTATCGCCCAAAGCCTTTAACAAAGCTTCTCCAAGCGCAATAGCCGTATCCTCTATCGTATGATGTTCGTCTACTTCCAGATCCCCTTTCACCCGTACCGTCAAGTCGATACCCGAATGTTTCCCAATCTGGTCGAGCATATGGTCGAAGAAACCGAGACCGGTGGAAATCTCCGTCCGCCCATGTCCGTCCAAGTTCACATCCACAAAAATGTCTGTCTCCCTTGTCGTACGTCTAACAGTGGCCCGGCGTTCTCCGGCAAAAAGATATTCCGTGATCCGGTCCCAGTCGTCCGTAATCAGGACGGGAGAAATAGCCGTATTCTCCGTGAGTAACTGTCGGGCCTCGTCGTCATCCGGACGAAGCCATATCCCTTTTGCCCCCAAATTGACAGCCAGCTGCATATCTGTCAGCCGGTCACCTATCACATAGCTGTTTGCCAGGTCGTATTCGCCGGACAGGTAGTTGCCCAACATACCCGTGCGAGGTTTCCGGTTCGGAGAGTTTTCTTCCGGAAAAGAACGGTCGATCAGGATATCGTCGAAACGGATCCCCTCACCTTCCAATGTCTTCAACATCTTGTTGTGTGCCGGCCAGAACGTCTCTTCCGGAAAAGAATCCGTACCCAACCCGTCCTGGTTCGTCACCATCACAAACTCGAAATCCAACTGCTTACGGATAAAGTACAGGTTGCGGAATACCTTCGGATAGAATTCCAGCTTCTCCAGGCTGTCCAGTTGATAGTCTACCGGCGGCTCTATCACAAGCGTCCCGTCCCTATCTATAAATAAAGCTCTTTTCATTGATGATTTATGATTTATGATTTATGATTTGAGATTTATAATTTATGACGTGTCATTTCATAAATTATAAATCTCAAATCATAAATCCCTACATTCTTTTAAGCGCATTAATCAAAGCATCGTTTTCACCCGGTTTGCCAACCGTAATTCGAAGGCAGCCGTTACACATGGTCACGTTAGTCCGGTTGCGGACAATGATTCCCTGTCTGACCAGATTCTTATAGACCGTATCGGCGTTTGTCACATCGACCAGGATAAAGTTTGCATCCGTAGGATAAATCTTGCGCACGCAGTTCAACTCCGGTAATTCGGTCTGCAAACGAATCCGTTCGGAGAGGATCGAACGAAGTTGGCTTTCCATCTGTTCCTTGTTTTCGAGCATATACAAGGCACGTTCCTGAGTCAGCAGATTTACATTGTACGGATATTTGATCTTATTGAGGATCGCGATGATTTCGGGAGAAGCAAAAGCCATTCCCAACCGGATTCCGGCAGCTCCCCATGCTTTCGACATAGTCTGCAGGACAATCAGGTTCGGAAATTTGTCCAGCTCGCCCAAGAAAGAAGGTTCGATGGAGAAATCGACATAAGCCTCGTCGATCACAACGATTCCCTGGAAAGTATTCAATACTTTATAAAGGCGATCACGGCTCAGGTTATTTCCCGTCGGGTTGTTGGGAGAACACAGGAATATCACCTTCACCCAATCATCTGCCGCTTCCAGAAGGCTGTCCGTATCCAGGTCGAACTTTTCGTCCAGCTTGATCTTCCGGAACTCTACGTTATTGACATTAGCCGCCACTTCATACATACCGTAGGAAGGATCGATGCTCACGACGCTGTCGATAGACGGTTCGCAAAACGCACGGATAATCAGATCGATCGGTTCGTCACTCCCGTTCCCCAGGAAGATAGACTCGCGTTTCACCCCTTTGATCTCCGCAATCTTTTTCTTCAGTTCCCATTGCAAGGGATCGGGATATCGGTTGTACGGTCTGTTAAACGGATTTTCGTTCGCATCCAGGAAAACAGAGGCATTGCCTTGAAACTCGTCTCTGGCGGACGAGTACGGCTTCATGTTCCAGACATTGGGTCTGACCAAATTTTTTAAGTCTTTCATAATGTTTTCAATCTGATTGTTACTGCATTCTTGTGTGCATCCAACTGCTCGTTGGCTGCCATTGTCCGGATCGTTTCGCCCAACCGCTTGATACCGTCGGCCGTGATCTCCTGGAACGTGATCTTTTTGATAAAGCTGTCCAAGTTCACACCACTGTAGGCTTTTGCATATCCGTTGGTCGGCAACGTATGGTTTGTACCGGAAGCGTAGTCGCCGGCGCTTTCCGGCGTATAAGGTCCCATAAAGACACTGCCTGCATTCTCTATCTGTCCGGCAATATCAGCATAGTCGGCCGTCTGGATAATCAGATGTTCCGGAGCGTACAGGTTGGTGAAGTCGATCACTTCCTGTTTATCCTTCAGCACGATAAGACGGCTGTGGCTCAACGATTTTTCCGTGATCTCCTTACGAGGCAGCCGGTCCAGTTGTTCCCGGATCGCTTGCATGACCGGTTCGACGACGCTTTCGGATGCCGTCACCAGCATGGCTTGGCTGTCCACGCCATGTTCCGCCTGGGAAAGGAAATCGGCGGCGATAAAAGCCGGATTGGCCGATTCATCCGCTATCACTTCCACTTCGGAAGGACCGGCAGGCATGTCGATGGCCACCTCTTTCAGGCTGACCAACTGTTTGGCCGCTGTCACATACTGGTTACCGGGACCGAATATCTTATAGACCTTCGGAACCGATTCCGTTCCATAAGCCATTGCCGCTATGGCCTGGATTCCCCCGGCCTTGAATATTTTGCTGACACCTGCCGTTTCCGCTGCAAAGAGGATGGCAGGGTGTACCTTCCCTTCCCTGTTCGGAGGCGTACAAAGCACGATTTCCTTACAGCCGGCAATATGTGCCGGGACAGCCAACATCAGGACGGTAGAGAAAAGAGGAGCCGTTCCGCCGGGAATATACAAACCGACCTTTTCTATCGCGACCGCTTTCTGCCAGCAGGTGACACCCGGTGTCGTCTCCACCTTCTTCCCCGTAAAACGTTGTGAGGCGTGAAATAGTTCTATATTGTTCTTTGCCTGGCGGATAGCCTGCTTCAGGTCTTCAGGCACGATCTCTTTCGCTTCTGCCAATTCCTGTTCTGAAACCTGCAACCCTTTGAAAGTGGCAGGATCTATTTTGTCGAACTTTTCCTCATACCTGATAACGGCAGCATCTCCTCCCTCCCGGACTTCATCCAGCACCGTACGAACAGTGTCGAACAGTGTCGTGACATCCAGTGCCGGACGCTGGGCTAATGAAGCCCATTCTTCTCTTGACGGATATTTGATTACTTCCATAATTTATAAGATCATTTTCTCGATCGGTAACACCAATATACCTTCCGCTCCCAACGATTTCAATTTACCGATGATTTCCCAGAAATGTTTCTCCGCAATAACGGACTGGACAGACACCCAGTTCTCATCGGCAAGCGGCGTGATGGTCGGGCTCTTCATGCCCGGCAGCACTTCTATGATCTCGTCCATCTTGTCTTTCGGAGCGTTCAGCAATACATACTTCTTGCCTTCCGCTACCTGGATCGCTTCGAAACGGAACAACAGTTCGTCCAGGATAGCCTGTTTCTCATCCGACAGGTTGTTGTTGGCAATCAACAAAGCTTCGCTCTCCATGATGACTTCCACCTCTTTAAGCTGATTGCTCACCAGTGTACTGCCTGAGCTGACGATATCGAAAATCGCATCCGCAAGGCCGATGCCCGGAGCGATTTCCACAGAGCCGCTGATTACGTGAAGGTCTGCTTTCACGCCCTTTTCAGCCAGGTAAGTCTTCAGTATTTCCGGATAGGAAGTTGCGATCGTTTTTCCTGAGAACCATTCCACCCCTTGGTAGTCTTCATCTTTCGGAATGGCGAGTGAAAGACGGCATTTACTGAATCCCAGACGTTTGATCAGCTTGGCCTCCTGCCCTTTCTCTACATATTCGTTTTCGCCTACGATACCGACATCGGCAACGCCATTGGCTACTGATTGTGGAATATCGTCATCGCGCAAAAACAAGACTTCCACCGGAAAACCTTTTGCCGACAACAGCAAAATACGTTTTCCTTTGTTCAGTTTAATACCGGCTTCTTCCAAGAGAAGCATTGTTTCATCGTAAAGACGACCTTTTGATTGTACTGCGATTCGTAACATTGTTTATTTCGTTTATATATATTATTCCAGAAACAAAAAAAGGCTCACCGTAAACGGCAAGCCTTATTCCTTTATATCATATGTTTCTACATACCACACAGCCCACCGAACTATTGCCCGTTGTAATGATGATGGTGGAGATGCAGAACTAAACTTTTCATTTGTTATTATTTTTATGCTGCAAAGTTACAAAAATAATTGAATTAACAAATAAAACTTACAAAAGATTAGCTGAGCGGGGCTATTTTTTTATTATGAGACCTGTTTAGCCCCGCTAATCCCGGTTATCTGTACAAATGGTCCGCCTGCTGACGGATTTTATTCGAAAGCAGGACCGGATAGTCCGGATGGGCGGCAAAGAAGTCGTCCACCTCTTTCCTGGCTTCCGGCGAAGTATGTCCGCCCAGCAGAGCCCGTACCCAGCTGCGCGGGAAAAAGATATCTCCCGTACGTTGCACATCCTGCAAGATTTCCAGAGCCGGACGGATATAACTGACCGCTTCTTTCTGGCGCAACTGGCAGTTCAGGTTCGACAAGGCAGCCGAAGCCCACGGTTCGACACGACGGTTCTCGGCTACGAGCAGAGAAGCAAACACACTGTCGCGCACTTCCTTTCGGGGAGAAACGGAGGGCGAGATGAACGCATATTGCCGTTTGCGGTCCGGGTTGGTGATCCGTGCTTGCTGGGTTGCAACAATTTCATCGGCTTTGTCAGGCATTTGGATTGCCAGGCCGTAGGACAGGCTGATATAATCGTTTTCGCTCAGCGAACATCCGGCAGGCGCTTTTTGGTCTTTCCAGAGCGCGTATAGTTTTCCGACCGCTTCCGGCGAACGGGCAACGGAACGATATTGGCGGAACGCCTGCAGACGTTGCTGGGGTTGTTCTGCCGTTGTCACGATTTGCCAGAGCACCTGTTCCAGTCTCTCCGGATCAGCGAGATAGAGACGCTGGCAATTGCCGGTATATCCGAGGGCGGCCGAGAACAACAGAGAATTGTTTTCCGTAGGCAGATAATCCAACATCGCTTCCATATAAAGCTCTGCAGGGATCGTCCGGTTCAATAAATTCTCGTACAACGTAATCAACAAGGAACCTCTCAACACCTCGTCCTTGCAAGCGGGAAGGTTGGCCAAACAAGCCTTCGCATCTTTCTCAAGCAGGCGGAAGAAACCATATCCTTTGCCATCGGCGTTGGGCATGACGAAACAGCCTTCGCCCGCCTGCCTTTTCAACACCTTGAGGCATGACGCCTGTTCTTTTCCAAAGGAAACTTGCACGTCCTCCGTCCCTCCGTCGGGATAGACAACCAGAAAAGACAAATCTTGTTCCCACAGCAGCCCGCGTCCTAACGGATCTTTCTGCGAGACCTGCAACGATTTGCCATCTTCGGATATCACTCCACATATCTCCGGCATGCCCTTTTCATTCACCCAAACCCGGCTCCAGGCTGCCAGATCGTCGTCCGTATATTTGTCCAGGATACCGATCAAGCCTTCCCAAGTCGCATTTCCGTATGCATACGTCTTCAGATATTCCCGGATCCCATTCCTGAAAGGCTCCTTCCCCATTTTCTTGATCAGCATTTCCAGGATAACCGGAGACTTGTCATAGATGATATTACCGTACATCAGTCCGGCATCCCGCATGTTCTCCAGTTGCTGCTTGACCGGATTGGCGCCGGCAGTACGGTCTTCGGAATAGGCCGCGGGGATATAGTCGAGCATGAAATTCAGGGAATGGTTCACCTCCGGAAACAGAGGCTCGATCATCTGGGAGGCATAATAATTGGCAAAGACCTCTTTTGTCCATACATCATTGAACCACTCCATCGTCACGAAGTCGCCGAACCACATGTGCGACGTCTCGTGCGCAATCAGGGAACTGCGTGACAGACGCTCGTTCAGTGTCGGGTTTTCGTTCAGGAACATCCGCCCGTCCGTATATAAAGTCGCTCCCGTATGTTCCATTCCGCCGAACTGGAATCCCGGTAAAATGATCAGGTCGTATTTGGCGAAAGGATACGGTATCCGGGTATATTCCTCCTGCCATTCGAGCGCGTCGAACACTTCGGATGCGATGTCGGGACACTGTGCCACTTTCTTCGGGTCGGTCTCGCGATGGTAGATCGAAATATTCCGTCCGTTGCGCGAATATGTTTCTCGTGTCAGCTTACCGGCGACAAAAGAGAAAAGATAGGTGCTGAGCGGTTCCGTCTCCCGGAAAGAAACCCGCCTGCGTCCGGCGACGGAAGTCGAATCCTCCTGCTCGATTGCCCCGTTGGCGACAGCCTGCCAGGAAGACGGAACCTCCAACGAGAGGGTGAAAATCGATTTCATGTCCGGCTGGTCGAAACAAGGGAAGAGCGTACGCGCCCGGTCGGGAACCAGCAACGTATAAAGAAACTCGTCCCGGCGGTTCAGCGACTGGTCGTTAGCCGTAAATTCGATGCTCACGCGATTCTCTCCTTCTGCCACCTCTTTGGCGTCGACCACGATATGTTCGTCCTTCACTGTATAAGGAACTTTCCGGCCGTTCAACAAAACCGAGGCGACCTGTTCCGGTTCTCCCCGGAAGTCTATGATAACAGGCTGTTTTTCACGAATGGCAAGCGTTATTTCCGCTTTGCCTGTGACGGCCTCCTTGCGGGATTCGGGGATGGAGAAAAAGAGGTTGTAACGTACTCCCTCGAAATGTTCTTTCCTGAACTGAGCCAATTCCCGGCTGACTCCCGGTTGCAACAGCGCCGTATCCGGCGCAGGACTACCGCAAGCACTTAAGAATGCGATAGAAGCTATACCAATAAATTGTTTAAACATGACACAAACCATCATTCAAAAATCATAAATATCCCTATTCCCTTAAATACTCTGCTATGGACATGAAGTTCCGTTCCAACAGATACATCTGGCTTGCCATAAAGGAGAAAAACTCTCCCCAGTCCTGACGGCGGTGAAAATCGATTCCGGATTTGGAGGTATAAATACGGGCTACCTGCTTTCCCGTGTCACGCACGAAGCAAATGTCCCAGGTCAATCCCTCCGGAAAATCCTTTTCCAGCGTCTCCTTATACCACGTCAGGCGTTCGAACATTTCCAGACGGGCCTCTTCGCCCTTATGGTTCACTTCGAGGATGACAAACGCCCCATCTCTTGTCGCATCGAATTTAAGTTCGACTCCTTTCACTTTCGTATCATACAAAGTCCATATCTTCTTGCGTCTTCTCAGATACGGCTGTACTTCACAAAATGCGGCGAAACTTTCCCAAAATTCAAGTTTCAGGTTCTTGAGTTCGTCTTTACTATACACGCTTTTTAAAAATTGTCAATTGTTATAGATTTCTTTCTTTTTCACTTTGACTATCGTGCCGTATCCGGCCAGCTTCTTCATATCGATGTGTTTCCGGTTCCCGGCAATCACGTAAACGACCGGGCGGCCATGAATCTGCTCCTGGTAGAAACGGGAAATATCCTGCATATCCATCGTAGCGATATCCTGCAGGAATTCTTCAGCCGGATCACGGTCGAAACCTTCCATCCGCGCACTCGCCACTTTTTCGGAAAGGCTGCGGAAAGGCGGATAATCGTTGTTGATATGGTTGGTCAACGTCTGTTTGACCGCCTCCACCCTTTCCGGTTTCAACGGCATTTCCCGGATCAGCGAATCCAGTACGCCCAACGCATCCAGCGTCTTATCGCTCTGAGTGGACAACATCGCCGTAAAAGATCCGGCAGCTCCCTTATGCACATGGTTCGGCAACTGATACCGCCCGCTTGTCCGGTATGCAAAAGAACGGAACTCCCTTATCTCCTGGAACATCAGCGACGACATATCGCCCCCGAAGTAGATGGAGAACAACTGGGAAGCATGGCGGGAAGCATTGTCGTCGACAGGATCGCCTTTGACATAGCCGTAAACGATGCTCTGTGCCATATCCGGCATATCGATAAAAAAGACGGTCGGCTGGTCGTATTGCTTCAACTCGCGGTAATAGGGAGAATGAGTGGCCACGGTCGTCCGCTCCAACGGGATATGCCGGCGAATCGTCCCGATCACCTTCTCTGCGGGCAACGTGCCGCAGTAATGAAGGTCGCACTGCATGCTCCGTACCTTATCGTAGGCCGCCAGCAGGTCTTTGCCCTTCAACTTCCTGACCTGCGAGAGTGAAAGCTTGCGCAGGTAACGGGATTGGCCACCATATTTCACCTGTTCAAGCAAGGCCGACGCCACATTGTCGCCCGACTTGAAAAAAGCTTTGTTCGAGACTTTGGCCTCGTCCACAACCTGGCGGAGCTTCTTGTCGTCTGCCTTCGCATGGCGGATAAAGTCGCCCACGAGTTCCATCGTCTCGTCGATACGGTTATCGAAACCGGTCACCTTCATGACAAAAGCATCGGGCGTCACGTCGAAAGCAAGCGTGCTCCCGATCGATTGCAAGCGGCCGCGGAACTGTTCGAAAGACAAAGAATCGGTCCCTAACAGTTGCAGGTAGTTGGCGAGCTGCATCAACACCGGTTGTTCCAACGCGCCTATCCCATAGGATATATTGAAGGTGAAAATATCGTTCAGCGGATTGGGCGTCGTGTACAACGTCACCAAAGGAGCCAGCTTCGACGTCTTCACATCCTTCTCGAAATCGATGATACGCGGCGCCACGTGCTGTTCCGGTATCTTTTCCAGCTCTTCGGCATAAGAAGACGAAGCGTCTGCGTGCCGGGGGACGACCGGGGCAAAAGCCGGTTTCGGCAGATTGTCCTTCGGGTATTTTCCCGTGCTCTTGGTTACGCACAGATAGTTGTTGCTGAAATATTTTTGGGCGACACGCACGACATCCTCTTTCGTAATGGACTCGATCCGTGCTACCTCGTTCAGATAATCGTCCCAACTCTTTCCTTGCGAGAACAGATTCATCATGACCGTCGCACGCGAGTCGATATTCTCCAATGCGGAAGCATACTGACGTTTCTGTTCCAGCTTCAGGCTGCTGAACACATCGTCGCTGAAGTCTCCGTTCTTCACCCGGTTGATCTCGTTCCAGACCATCTTTTCGGCCGAACCGTACGACTGGACCAGCAACTTCGGCATAATGGCGATCGCAAGGATCCCCGCCTCGTTCAAGCTATTGTGGATGGCAACGGCTCCCATCAGCTTATGTTCCACCATCAGTTTGTCCAGATAGCCCGTGCCGTTGGTGTTGTTCAGCAGGTTGACCGCTATATTCAGGGCAACCTGGTCCTCGTGGTTGGCCGGAACGCCCCGGAAACCAAACGCCATCGCCTTGATAAAGGGGATCGGGAACTTCACCTTCATTCTCTCCCGCCCGTTGAACGGCGGGAGCATCACCTTCTCCTGCTTCGGCACATTGCCCGGACGGATGCGTGAAAAGTCCTTTTCCAGTATAGGCATAACCTGCTGCGTATCGAAATCGCCGCTAAGGACCAGCGCCATATTGGAGGCCACGTAATAGTCCTCGAAGAACTTGCGCATTTCCGTCAGCCGCGGATTCTTGAGGCTCTTCGTGCTGCCGAGAATCGGGTAAGCATACGGGTGCGGGCCGAAATAGCGTGCCATCAACGTGTCCATCACCTGGCCGCCGATGAAGTCTCCGTACATGTTCTTCTCCTCATAAACCGTTTCCAGTTCGCTTTGGAAAAGGCGGAAGACGGGGTTGATCAGGCGTTCGCTGTTGATCTCCGCCCATTGGACCATATATTGCGGGGAAAACGTATTGAAATAGAATGTGGCGTCGTACGAGGTCGCCGCGTTCAGCCCGGAACCGCCGAACCGGCTGATGAGCCGGTTGAACTCGTTGGGAATGACATATTCGGAAGAGCGGATGCTCAGCTCGTTGATCTCCTTCTGCAGGCGGGCGCGTGTTTCGGCATCTTCCGTCATGGCCAGTTCGTCGTATTTCATGGCGATGGAATCCAGCAAGACTTTCTCCGACTCGTAGTCGAGCGTCCCGATGCGTTCCGTCCCCTTAAACATCATATGCTCGAAATAGTGGGCGATCCCTGTGCCCGGACAGTCCTTCGCTCCTGCTTTCACGACGATGGCGCCGAAAACCTTCGGCTGGCTGTGATCTTCGTTCAGCCAAACGGTCAGTCCGTTTTCCAGTTTATATTCTTTAACTTTGAGAGCGTTCAAGTCCTCTGCTTGCGATTGATAAGAACAACATGCAAATGCCATCATCACTAATTTTAAGTTCACGATCTTTTACAGATTTGTAATATTAGCGTCAAAGGTAAAAAAATTAATCAGATATTTGCAATTGATTATAGTAAACCAAACGAATATTGAGTTGTTATCCAAAATAAAAAAGCAAATACGATATGGTGAACTTAGGCAGTTGGATGAACGGCATCCTGATCGGCTGGGGCGTAGACCCTAAGATTGCCGATACTTTCGACGAGATGATTATCGCTGCATTGCTGGTCATACTGGCGATCGGGCTGGATTACCTGTGTCAGGCGATCTTTGTCGGCAGCATGAAAAAACTGGCGCAGCATACGCGTTACCAGTGGGATTCGTTGCTTCTCAAACGCAAGGTAGCCCATCACCTGGTCCACACGATACCCGCCCTCCTGGTCTACGCCCTGTTGCCTCTGGCGTTTATACGGGGAAAAGGATTGTTGCTTTTGTCCCAGAAAATATGCGCCGTGTATATCGTGTCCGCTTTGCTGCTGGCGATAAACGGTTTTATTCTGGTGTTTCTGGATATGTACAATATGCGGCAGGCAAGTAAGGACCACCCGATCAAAGGGTTCATGCAGGTGCTTCAGGTCTTGCTGTTCTTTATCGGCGGGATCGTCATCATCGCCATCCTGATCGGCAAGTCGCCGGCAAGCCTGTTTGCCGGATTGGGCGCTTCGGCGGCGATCCTGATGTTGGTATTCAAAGATACGATCTTAGGATTCGTGGCGGGCATACAGCTTTCCGCCAACGACATGCTGCGACCGGGCGACTGGATCACGGTTCCGGGCTCGAACGCGAACGGGATCGTGCAGGAGATCACGCTGAACACGGTCAAGATACGGAACTTCGACAATACCATCTCCACCATCCCGCCTTACACGTTGGTAAACGTTTCGTTCCAGAACTGGCGTGGAATGGTCGAATCGGGCGGTCGCCGTGTGATGAAATCCATCTTTCTCGACCTCAATACCATCAAGTTCTGCACGCCGGACATGCTCGACACGTTCCGCAAGGAGATCCCACTGCTTGCCGACTACAAGCCTGACGAAGGCGTCGTGCCTACCAATTCGCAGATATTCCGTGTCTATGTGGAGAGATACCTGACAAGCCTTCCGGTCGTCAATACCGACCTCGATCTGATCATCAGCCAGTTGCAATCGACCGAATATGGCGTGCCGATCCAGATATATTTCTTCTCCCGCAATAAAGTATGGAAAGAATACGAACGTATCCAGTCGGACATTTTCGACCATTTCTTCGCAATGATTCCCAAATTCGAACTGAAAGTTTACCAGTATTCATAAATAAGGCGACAAGGGAAAGACTGGCCTTATTGTCGAATTTGCAAAAACACCCATTGGTCCAAATCGAAACACACAAGCATGAAAATCGATTTTCATACCCATAAAAATAAAATTTCCCGCAGGGGTAATATTTTTTAAGAAACTGGTGTTTTAGCTAATCGGCTATATATTAGGATAATGGCCTTTTTGTCGCTTTTTATGGGGTATATTGTATTTTTTTAGTTAGCTTTGTATGGAAATTCCAGGTTATCGCAAGTACACTTGACCAATCATTTAAAGAATATGCACGCAATACAAGAATGGATTAACAATCGTCTGATCGAATGGGGTATTATCAGTAGTTCGGCAAATGAACTGGACAATGCGATCGTCCTGTTTCTGATCATAGTCGTGACGGTCGGCATCGACTACGCCTGTCGTTATATCTTCCTGAATATGTTCAAACGGCTTGCGAAGAGAACCCGCAACCAGTGGGACGATCTGATCGTCGAGCGCAAGATTATCAACAAGCTGATGCACATGATCCCCGCCATCCTGGTGTATGTGTTGTTGCCGTTGGCTTTTCCGGCCGACGAGGCGCCGAAGATATTGGGAATCCTGCAAATGATATGCCAGATTTATATCATTGCCATTTCGCTTCGCTTCATCAACGCTTCCCTGAATGTCGTCCATGAAATATACAACCGGAAAGAATCGTTCAGGAACAAACCGCTGAAAGGCTTCATCCAACTGCTGCAGGTCGCCGTTTCCTTTATCGGCTTCATACTGATCATCAGTATTCTGATCGGAAAATCCCCGGCGACGCTGTTCGCCGGACTGGGTGCTTCCGCCGCTATCCTGATGTTGGTGTTCAAAGATACGATCTTGGGATTTGTGGCAGGCATACAACTTTCGATCAACGACATGCTGCGTCCGGGCGACTGGATCACGATGGAGAAATACGGGGCGAACGGGACGGTTACCGAAGTCACGCTGAACGCAGTCAAAGTCAAGAACTTCGACAATACGATCACGACGATCCCCCCTTACGCCCTGGTGAGCGATGCTTTCCAGAACTGGCGCGGCATGTCGGAATCTCCCGGACGACGGATCAAGCGTTCAATCAATATCGACATGAACAGCGTGAGCTTCTGCACACCGGAGATGTTGGCCAAATTCCGTAAAATTTCTTTGCTGGCAGACTATATCGACAAGAAAGAAAAAGAACTGGACGCCTATAACGAAGAGCACCGGATCGACGGCTCCATCCGTGTGAACGGCCGGCGGCAAACGAATATCGGCGTGTTTCGCGCCTACCTGGTCAATTATCTGAAAAGCCTTCCGGAGGTCAGCAAGGAACTGACCTGCATGGTCCGCCAGTTGCAGCCGACGGAAACCGGCATACCGATCGAACTCTATTTCTTCTCCTCCGTGAAAGACTGGGTCCCTTACGAAAGCATTCAATCCGACGTGTTCGACCATGTACTGGCCGTAATTCCGGAATTTGGGCTCAGCGTCTTCCAGAATGTCTCCGGCAACGATTTGAGAGGATTGAAAATAGTACAATAACAAAAAAAGCGTCGCCCGCCATAGGGAAACGCTTTTTTTGTTCGTCTTATGATTGTAATATCTAATTTCAACAAACAAAAAAAATGAAACTCAAATTACTACTGCTTAGCTTCATCCTCGTGTGCACTACAGGATGTAAGAAAGATCCTCGGATACAGGCGGCCTACGACTTGATCGAACGCGTGACTCCCGGATACGGAAATCAATTCAAACTGGAATTAATGGAACCTGTCGATGGGATGGACGCCTACGAGATCACGTCCGACAACGGCAAAGTCGTACTGCGCGGAAACAACACGGTCTCACTGGCGACGGCGTTCAACCAGTATCTGAAATATACCTGCGACGCACACGTTTCCTGGTTCGGCAATCAACTGGACCTGCCGGAACAATTGCCGATGCCCGTCCCCGTTAAAAACACGATCAACGGCAAATACCGCGTCTACATGAACTATTGTACGGTCAGCTACTCGGCAGCCTGGTGGGATTGGGAACGCTGGCAACGGGAACTCGACTTTATGGCAATGAACTCGATTAACATGCCCTTGTCCGTTGTCGGACTGGAAGCAGTCTGGTACAATACCCTCCTCAAACACAAGTTTACGGACGAGGAAGCCCGCCGGTTCCTGGCCGGTCCCGGACATTTCGCATGGCAATGGATGCAGAACCTGCAAAGTTATGGCGGCCCGCTTCCCAAATCTTGGATCGACAAGCATATCGTTCTGGGAAAACAGATTATCGACCGGGAGCTGGAACTGGGCATGCAACCCATTCAACAAGGATTTTCCGGTTATGTCCCGCGTGAGCTGAAAGAAAAATACCCGGATGCCAAGATACAGTTGCAACCATCCTGGTGCGGTTTCACCGGGGCGGCGCAGTTGGACCCGACCGATTCGTTGTTCACCGTGATCGGGCGCGACTTCCTGGAAGAAGAGAAAAAACTCTACGGGGCGCATGGTGTTTATGCGGCCGATCCGTTCCACGAAAGCCAACCGCCTGTCGACACGCCGGAATATTTGAGTGCCGTCGGCAACGCCATCCACCAACTCTTCGACGATTTTGACCCGAACTCGATTTGGGCCATGCAGGCATGGAGCCTTCGCGAACCGATCGTGAAAGCTGTTCCGAAAGAGAATCTGCTGATCCTGGACCTGAACGGGGCCAGAAGCCAGCAGGAAAATGCTTGCTGGGGGTATCCGCTCGTTGCCGGAAACCTGCATAACTTCGGAGGACGTATCAACCTGCACGGAGATTTGCGCCTGCTTGCCTCCAACCAATACGCGAATGCGGTAAGAAAGAACCCGAATGTTTGCGGTTCCGGTCTCTTTATGGAGTCTATCGAGCAAAATCCGGTCTATTATGATCTGGCTTTCGAAATGCCGCTGCATAAGGAAGAGGTCGATATCGAAAAATGGCTCGACCGTTACGCAGACCGTCGCTACGGCAAACCGTCCGAAAGCGCCCGTCAGGCTTGGCGGCATCTGTTGGAAGGACCCTATCGTCCGGGAACAAACGGGACGGAACGCAGCTCCATCATCGCTGCCCGCCCCGCTGTGGATGTGAAGAAGTCTGGTCCGAACGCCGGCCTGGGGATTCCCTACTCCCCCCTGTCGGTAGTCCAGGCCGAAAGCTTGTTGCTGAAAGACGCCGACCGGCTGAAGGGGTCCGATCCTTATCGTTTCGATATAGTCGATGTTCAGCGCCAGTTGATGTCCAACCTCGGACAGGCCATTCATAAACAGGCGGCAGAGGCGTTCCGCAAAAAAGACAAGGAAGCGTTCGCCCTGCATAGCGGCCGTTTTCTCGAAATGCTGCGCGATGCCGACGAGCTGTTGCGAACGCGTCCGGAATTCAACTTTGACAAATGGTTGACCCAGGCTCGTAGTTGGGGAGATAACAAGGAAGAAAAAGACCTCTTTGAAAAAGACGCGACCGCGCTTGTCACAGTGTGGGGGGCCGATGGCGATCCGCTTATCTTCGACTACTCTTGGCGGGAATGGACGGGTTTGATAGACGGATATTATCTGAAACGCTGGGAAAAGTTCTACGCCATGCTTCAGGAGCATCTCGACGCCGGGACAAGCTACAGCGAAGAAGGATTGCCGCAAACACACGGCCGTGAAGCTTTCCGTGCCAACGATTTCTACAGCATGTTGGGTGACTGGGAACTTCAGTTCGTTTCCACGCCCGGCAAAGTCCGCACCCCTATCACGCAAGGCGACGAAGTGGAAACCGCTACCCGCCTGTATAAAAAGTATGTCCGCCTCGCCGCCGAATATTATAAAGATGAAATCAAGGCAGATGAAATCCATGAAGGCAACATCTTTGAAAACCTGGGTGAATAGCACCTCGATATGACAATACTAATGTAAACGAACAAGATGAAGAAAACAATCCTGACAGCCGTTGCGTTGCTCCTGACCTGGGGCAACGCCGGACTGAAAGCCCAAGAAACGGTCACGAATGCTTTCGATGACCTGAAACGCTCCGGAACTGTTAACGAACAAGATTCGGAAATGCGACAGGCTGCCTCGAATGCCGCCATGCAAGAATTGTTGGCACGGAAACCGGCGGCAGGCTATTTTTGCTTTGCCGAAGACCGGATGCATGATATCCGTCTCGACCAGACCATCCCGGCCCGTTGGACGGAACGTGCCTACGAGACCTGGCAGCAATTGGAAGGCGACTGCCGGCCCGGAGAGTTCTACACGTGGCAAATCGGTGTGTTCACTCCTTTCGAGGAGCTGAAAGACGTCTCCGTTTCATTTTCCGATTTGACCAATGGAGATGGGAATAAGATCAAATCCTCCTCATTTCAGTGTTTCAACCAAGGAGGAACCGACACCGACGGGCAAACATTCCGGAAAACCGTCAGTGTCCCCAAAGGACATGTGCAAGCTCTCTGGATCGGGATGGACATTCCGGCTTCTGCCGAGGGACGGTATAAAGGAAAGGCTTTCGTGAAGGAAGGCAACGGCAAACCGGTCGAGATAGCAATCGAACTGAGCGTGTCGGGTTCGCCGATCGCCAATCATGGCGATGACGAAGGATGGCGGAAAACCCGTCTGCGCTGGCTCAACTCCACATTAGGGAAAGCCGATGAACCGACTGCGCCTTACACTCCGGTGGCCGTCCGAAAGAAAACTCTCTCCTGGTTGGGCGGTGAAATCGAACTTTCTTCGAGCGGGCTGCCGTGCAGGATAAACACTTGTTACGATGCCAACAACCGGCTCAGTGATTCAATCTCGAATGCCGTCCTGGCAAAAGGAATGGCGTTTGTCATCGAGACTCCCGACGGACAGGAGGCCTTGACCCCCGGAAGTCTCCGTGTCACGAGCCGCAATGACGCTTCCGTCAGTTGGGAAACGAAGCAAAAGAGCCGTAACTTCGATGTCGTGTGCCAGGGTACTTTCGGGTTCGACGGTATCGGCAGTATTCATCTTCAAGTCAAACCGAAAAAAGATGTCGAGATCAAGGATATACGTTTGGAAATTCCTTACACGGCTTATGCCTCCAAGTATATGATGGGATTGGGGCACAAAGGCGGATTTCGTCCGGACACGCTGATATCATGGAAATGGGACACCGGCAAGCATCAGGACAAAATCTGGATGGGTAACGTCAACGCCGGCCTTAACCTTCATTTCATGGATGAGAATTTTGTACGTCCGTTGGTCAATATCTATTATGCACTCGGCAAACTGAACCTGCCCCTTTCCTGGGGAAACAACAACAGAGGCGGTATCCGTATCCGCCCGGAAAAAGAGGGCGAAACACGAATGATCGTCTACAGTGGCGAACGCAGTTTACGCAAAGACGAAGTCCTGCATTACAACTTCGACATGCAAATCACGCCTGTTAAACCGATCGACCTGGAATTGCAGGCAACGGAGCGTTTCTATCATTCGAACAGCGACGTCAGCGCCGGCTATATCCCGGCTGCCCTGAAAGCTGGAGCGAACTTGATCAATGTCCATCATAAGAAAGATATTTATCCTTTCATCAACTATCCGTATTATGACGAGTCGGTTGCCGACCTGAAACGTTTCATCTCCGAAGCACACAGCAAAAACCTCGGAGTCCGGTTATATTACACAACGCGCGAACTGACCGTGAAAATCCCCGAACTCTGGGCCTTGCGAAGCCTGGGCGGAGAAGTGATCCATGACGGTCCCGGAAAAGACACACGTACGTTGATCCATCGTAACGGGCCGAACGAGTGGCTGAACAAGAATCTCGCCACGCACTTCATTCCTGCCTGGTACAACGCTTTCAAAGAGGGAAAATATGCGGGTGATATGGACATTTCCGTTATTACGACTCCCGATTCCCGTTGGAACAACTATTATCTGGCCGGGCTGGATTGGATGGTGAAAAACTTAGGAGTCGACGGCATTTATATCGACGACAGCGCCCTTGACCGCAAAACACTGCAGCGTGCCCGTCGCATCCTCGACGCCGACGGTAAACGGCGGCTGATCGACATCCACTCCTGGAACCACATGAACCAGTGGGCCGGCTATGCCAACTCCCTGCACCTCTATACGGAACTTCTTCCCTACGTCGATCGTACCTGGATTGGCGAAGGTTTCAATGCTGACAATACGGCCGACTTCTGGTTAGTGGAAATGTCAGGTATTCCGTTTGGCCTGTTAAGCGAGACACTGGACGCGCGTAATCCTTTCCGGGGTATGATATTCGGTATGCTTCCTCGCCTGCCTTGGAGCGGCAACCCTGTTCCGCTTTGGCAATTGTGGGATTCGTTCGGGATGGATAAAGCATCCATGCATGGCTACTGGGACGAAAACAGCCCTGTCAAGACGGATAATGCGAATCTTCCGGCAACGGTCTATACGAACGGGGACAAAGCCCTTCTCGTGATAGCCAACTGGACGGACCTGCCGCAAAAGGCAAAAATATCCATCGACGAGAAAGCTTTAGGCTTCCATCCGGCTACGATTTCATTGCCGGAAATAAGAAACATCCAGTGGGGTAGCCGGATGAACAATCTGGAGCGATGCGAGATTATGGGGCGGAGCGGCATGATCATCCTGCTTGAAAAGTAAATACTCCGTTCACATTGTTTGCAAATTTCTGATATTTTGATGGAGAAATTCATATCTTCGCAAAAACAAACTTTCATAAAGATGGAGAAGATCAAAACTGGATTGGCCGCCTTCGGCATGTCTGGGCAAATATTTCATGCCCCCTTTATCAGTACGAACCCGGCTTTTTGCCTGACGGCAATCACGGAGCGCAGCAAGGAACTGTCGAAAGAACGTTATCCTTCAGCCCGTATTGTGCGCAGTTTCGATGAACTCGTTGCGTTGGATGAGTTAGAACTGGTTGTCATCAATACGCCCGACAGTACGCATTACGACTACGCCCGGAAAGCACTGGAGGCCGGAAAGAATGTGATTGTCGAGAAACCTTTCACGACAACCGTAGAACAAGGGCAAGAACTGGTCGACCTCGCCCGCTCCAAAGGACTGGCTATAAGCGTGTATCAGAACAGACGCTGGGATTCGGATTTCCTGACGGTTCGGGAAATACTGGATAAAGGACTGCTGGGACGTCTTGTAGAGTTCGAATCGACTTATCCCCGCTACCGTAACTTTATAAAACCGGGGACATGGAAGGAAACCGGAGAGTTGGGCGGCGGCCTGACCTATAACCTGGGGGCTCATGTGATCGATCAGGCGGTTCAGTTGTTCGGCATGCCGGAAGCCGTTTTTGCCGATATCGACATCATTCGTACGGGCGGCAAGGTTGACGATTATTTTGTGATCCATCTGCTCCGCCCTTCCAAGGCGCCACATGTCAAAGTCACCTTGAAATCCAGCTACCTGATGTGCGAACCCGAACCCCGCTTCGTCTTGCACGGCACGGAAGGATCTTTCGTCAAATACGGCTTGGACCGTCAGGAAGCAGACCTGAACGAAGGGCTGATGCCCGGCTCTCCCGGCTGGGGTGTTAAAGACGAAAGCATATGGGGACTCCTTCACACAGAGAAAGACGGCAACGTCGTCCGACGCAAATATCCCAGCCATGCCGGAAATTACGGCGGATTTTACGACAATATTTACCGACATCTCCGCCACGGCGAACCACTCCTGACGGATGCCGCCGGCGTGTTGCCTGTCATCCGTCTGATCGAGGCAGCCTACGATAGCAGTAAGATGGGGAAAGTTGTGAAAATCAGAAAATAAAACAGTCAAAAGAAAAAGCCCGCATAAAACCGGGCTTTTTCTTTTGATATACCTATATTTGCAACTGCATCGACACACAGATAAATACTTTATATTATGACAACAATGGAATTGAATGCACAAAAACAGCTTCTGATTGAAGAAATATTGGAAACAGACAATCCGAGACTGATCGATTACCTGAGAAAAGCCTTGGATAAATTCAAGGACATGAATGTTATCCCGATGAAACGTCCTTGCGTTTACACGCATGAAGAGCAGATGGAGATACTTCGTCAGTCATTAGCTGATATTGATGAAGGGAGATATCTTTCCACTGAAGAATTAGAGGAAGAAATGAAAACCTGGTAAAACAATAAAGACATAATGGATAACCTAAAGCCTTATTGGACTGATCAAGCAATCAGACAAATGAAAGAAATTTACGACTTCTACAAAGCCTTTGGCAAGAAAACGATTCAAAAACGGATCTCCCCCATTAAGAAGCAGGTAGATCGTTTAACCCGTTTCCCCTATTGTAGGAAAAGTAGAATCCTTCGATCAAGGAACAGAATCTTTTCGTTCCCTGATCGAAGGAGATTATAAAATCATCTATCTTATCAGAGAAGAACGAATCTATATTGTGGCCATTTTCGATTGTCGCCAAGATCCATCCAACCTATATACAATGTTGAAGTTATAAGGATATTTCGATATGATTTTATCTCCGTATATGATTTTTTATCGTAAATTTGCCAACGATCCCCTAAAAAGAGAGGGGGACTCATTGCAATAACCAATTTTACATGTAATGAAAAGAGACAATATCATTTTCGACATCATTGAGAAGGAACATCAGCGCCAGCTGAAAGGCATTGAACTGATTGCTTCCGAAAACTTTGTAAGCGACCAGGTGATGCAAGCCATGGGTAGCTGTCTGACCAACAAATACGCTGAAGGATATCCCGGCAAGCGCTATTATGGAGGTTGCGAAGTAGTAGACCAGAGCGAAACCATCGCTATCGAACGGTTGAAACAGATTTTCAATGCAGAATGGGCCAACGTACAGCCACACTCCGGAGCACAGGCTAATGCTGCCGTATTTCTGGCAGTCCTGAATCCCGATGATACATTCCTTGGCCTGAACCTGGCACACGGCGGGCACCTTTCCCACGGTTCTCCAGTAAACAGTTCGGGTATCTTATACCATGCTACGGAATATAATGTTAAAGAAGACACCGGCCGTGTTGATTACGACCAGATGGAAGAAGTCGCTTTACGTGAAAAACCGAAATTGATCGTAGGTGGCGGTTCCGCTTATTCCCGTGAATGGGACTACAAACGGATGCGTGAGATTGCTGACAAGGTTGGTGCCCTTTTGATGATCGATATGGCCCCCCCTGCCGGTCTGATCGCTGCCGGATTGCTGAATAACCCGTTGGAATATGCTCATATCGTAACTTCCACGACCCACAAGACTTTGCGTGGTCCGCGTGGCGGTATCATCCTCCTGGGTAAAGATTTCGAAAATCCTTGGGGTAAGAAGACTCCGAAGGGAGAGATTAAAAAAATGTCTCAATTGTTGGATTCCGCCGTATTCCCCGGCATCCAGGGAGGTCCGCTGGAACATGTGATCGCTGCCAAAGCCGTAGCTTTCGGCGAAGCACTGGAACCGGAATATAAGACCTATCAGGCTCAGGTAAAGGCAAATGCGGCTGCCATGGCAAAAGCATTCATGGACAAAGGCTACAAGATCATTTCAGATGGTACGGACAATCATAGCATGTTGATCGACTTGCGCAAGAAATTCCCCGAACTGACCGGTAAGGTTGCAGAAAAAGCTCTTGTTGCCGCCGATATCACCGTAAACAAGAATATGGTTCCGTTCGACAGCCGTTCGGCATTCCAGACTTCAGGTATCCGCGTCGGAACACCGGCAATCACCACCCGTGGCGCCAAAGAACCGCTGATGGCTGAGATCGTCGAATTGATCGATACCGTGCTGACTGCACCTGAATGCGACAAGACTATCACTGCTGTTCGCGAAAAAGTAAACAGCATCATGAAGGAATATCCAATCTTCGCGTGGTAATGTATAGATTTATGATTTATAATTTATGATTTATGCGTCACAAAAATAAATCATAAATTATAAATCATAAATTATAAATCATAAATCTCTTTCTTTCTTTTTCTAAATCAATCAAATTACATAAATAATTTATGAAAACACTTTTATCGATGTGTGCAGGCGCAGCACTTTGTATCCTTGCGTCATGCAGCGAAGGACCGACAAAACAGATGCCTTACAATCAAGGTATCAATGTGATCCCGATGCCGGTAAGCCTCGTCCAGAACGAGGGCAGTTTTAAACTAAGCAAAAACACAGCTTTCTCCGCTTCCACTCCGGAAGCTAAAACAGTAGCTGAATATTTTGCCGCCCAAATGAATCTTGCCACCGGCTATCGGATAACAGTCAGTGACAAGGCTGCCTCCAACGGCATTACGCTGGCAATCGACGGGGCACTGGATGTAAACAACGAGGGCTACACGTTGGATGTCACTCCGCAAGGCGTGACGGTCAAGGCTAAAACCCCGCAAGGCCTGTTCTACGGTATGCAAACATTCATGCAATTGCTTCCGGCCGAAATTGAAAGTCCGGCAGTCGTGAACGGTATTGCCTGGACTGCTCCCAGCGTAACGGTGAAAGACGAACCGCGTTTCGAATATCGTGGTATCATGTTGGATCCTTGCCGTCATTTCATCCCGGTAGAGAACGTAAAGAAACACCTCGATGTACTGGCCTTGTTCAAGATCAACCGCATGCACTGGCATCTGACGGACGATCAGGGTTGGCGTATCGAAATCAAAAAATATCCGAAACTGACAGAGATCGGTTCCAAGCGTATCGATGGCGAAGGAACGGAATATGGCGGTTTCTATACGCAGGAACAGATCAAGGATGTGGTAAAATATGCAGCAGACCGTTTTATCACGATCGTTCCCGAAATCGAACTTCCGGGACATGAGTTGGCCGCAATCTCCGCATATCCTGAATTGTCTTGTAAGGGCGAACCGACTACCCCGCGTATCATCTGGGGTGTGGAAGACATCGTATTGTGTGCCGGAAAGGAAAAACCTTTCGAGTTCCTGCAGGATGTTTTTGACGAAGTCGCACCTCTTTTCCCCGGTGAGTATATTCACATCGGTGGTGACGAATGTCCGAAATCAAGTTGGAAAGAATGCCCGCTCTGCCAGAAACGTATCCGTGAGGAAGGCTTGAAAGCCGACAAGAATAACTCTGCCGAAGAAAAGTTACAGAGCTATTTCGTTCAGCGCATGGAGAAATACCTGTCCGACAAGCATGGTAAAAAGATCATCGGATGGGATGAAATCCTCGAAGGCGGCCTCGCTCCTTCCGCAACCGTTATGTCCTGGCGTGGTGAAGAAGGCGGTATCGCAGCAGCAAACATGGGACATGAAGCGATCATGACTCCAGGAAGCGGCGGCATGTACATTGACCAGTTCCAAGGAGATCCGAAGATCGAACCGGTTTCTATCGGCGGCTACGATCCGTTGTCGAGAGTGTATGCATACAATCCGACGCCCGATACTTTGGTCGCTACCGGAAAGGCAAACTTGATCAAGGGTGTACAAACAAACCTTTGGTCTGAATATATGTACAACACGGACCTGGTGGAATATCGTGCTTACCCACGTGTGCTGGCTTTGGCCGAAATCGGCTGGACTCCACTGGCACGTAAAGATTATAAAGATTTCGAACGTCGCTTGGATAATGCTTTGGTCCGTTTGGACGAACTGAACATCAACTACCATATTCCGCAGCCGGAACAGCCGAACGGTTCATGTAATTTCGTTGCATTCACCGACAAAGCTTCTCTGGAATTCAAGACAACCCGTCCGGTCAAGATGGTTTATACAATCGACGGAACCGAACCGGCTCAGGAATCTGCCGTCTATTCCGCCCCGATCGAATTTACGGAATCCGGTGTTCTGAAGATTCGCTCCGTATTGCCTTCCGGCAAAATGAGCAAGACTCGTACGATCACGGTTGAAAAGCAAGCCTTAGCTCCTGCCAAGGAAGTTGCCAAGACTACTCCGGGATTGGAAATGCAAGTGACCGACGGCATGTTCTTGAATTCATCCAAACTGGGAGACGTAAAAGAATGGAAGAAATCGGTCATCAAAGATCTGCGTGAAATCACCAGCGTAGTGAAAACAAGCGAATCTATGCGCGGTGTCAAGCAATATGCTGCCATAGCAACCGGTTACGTCAATATTCCTGAAGACGGCGTTTACTATATTTCTTCCGACAACGAAGAAGTATGGATCGATGGTAAATTGTTGGTGAATAACGGAGGTGAAGTGAAACGTTTCTCCCGTCACGACAGTTCGGCTGCTTTGTCTAAAGGCTTGCACGAGATCAAGGTGGTATTCCTGGGACATATCATTGGCGGATGGCCTTCAAACTGGAACGACGGAAGCGTGAAACTCCGCAAAGCCGATACTGATAAGTTTGTCAAGATCACTCCTGAGATGTTAGTTCATTAAGAAAACATTTTAGGCACGGATTTCCCCGTGTAATCCGTGCCTAAATGTTATCAATCGATTTTTAATTTCATTATCGTAATCGAGTTCGGAGGAAAACTGTATACCTTGGGACCACTCAACGAGAAGGATATTTCTTTTGTCTCCGGTATGATCTCGTCGGGTTTGCTGTATGTGTTACGCGCTTCGGGATCGCCTGTGAGTTGAATAATTTCCGCCGTATTTTTAACACTGAGACCTTGCAGGTTCAACTCCGTCTTCTCTTCGTGCTGGGTCGTGTTGATCACCTTCAGTATAATCATATTCGTCTCCTTATCCAGTGCTGCAGTAGAAACTAAAGAAGGTATGCCGGGTAGTATCGCTTCATGAACCAGTGTGTCATTCACGAAACAACCGATTTGTTCCCCTTTACAAGCGATCTTCACGTTATACCAGCGATTACTCTGGAACGGATAAAGGACAGGCGTACGCAACGTATCCCTCACTCCTCCTGCCTGGCGGTAGAACTCGACAAGACCGGTGCCGATCGTCAGTCCGATATAGTCATTCCGTTCTCCGGGCAGCCCGTTATCACGCACACGGAATTGGATTTGTCCGCTTCCCTTCGTCCTCCTGATATCTGCCGAAAAGATATAATCATAGGCAGACGGATCGCCTAAAAGGATGTAGTTCCATCTGTTTGCAACCGGTGTCAGTCTTCCCCGGTCGACTGTCCACCCTCCGGTCATGACAGTTCCTTCCGTAACAGGCGAATTATCTATTTTCACCTCTTTAAATTCATAGCTGTTATCGAACATCTCGATACCGGCACGTCCGAAGGTAACCTGAGGTTTCTGATAGGTATGGACTTCGGTCTTCAGCACTTCGTCTCCCCTGTTGTTGCCGAACATTCGCAACAGATGGTAAGAGGGCGAAAGAGCGATCTGTTCACCGTCAAAAGAAATGGCCGGATAGCGTTCTATCTTGTATTTCGTATTCCCTAAAACCGGGGCATAAGCCAAACGTTTCACGATGTCTTGCCCGTTCTCTGCTCCGACAAGGAAACAAGCCTCCCCGATGGCAGCCCGCAAACTTCCGGGAGCAGCTCCGCCGGATAAACCGAATTCTCCGATAAAGGCAGGTGGCATCCGGCGCGTACGTCCGGCAACAAAACGGTTGTGATTGGAGATCAAAAACGATTCGCTTGAATAAAAATGAGTATCCGACCATTCATTCCTGTTTTTCTTTCTGACCTCGGAACTGCTTATCACCGTAACGTCCGGATAGGTTTCTTGGATCGCTTTCTTAAACAGTTCGAAGCGTCTGGAATATTCCAGACCGTAATTTTCGCTACCGATCTCCACATACTTCAACCCGAAAGGTTCCGGATGTCCATGACCGGCCCGTAAAGCTCCCATAACGGAATCGGTCGGCTCGTTGGCATAAGCGATGGCGTCCAAGGCGTCTTGTACCAGTTTTCCCATCGCCGTTATGTCTTCGTAACGCGGACGGCGGTTTTGGTTGGTCACACCGCTATTGATGACATAGACCGGTTCGGCTTCCAAGTCTTCACACATTTGGAGATACTCATGATAGCCAATGCCGTTGGTCGTGCCATATGCCCATACATTCCAGAAGTGTTTGCGTTCGGCGATGTCTCCTACCGTTTCACGCCAGACCGGGTAGGTTCCGGCCGTATATCCTTCAACAAAACTTCCGCCGGGAAAACGAATGAACGCCGGCTTCAATGCCGCAATCAATTCCATCAGTTCCGGACGTAATCCGTTCGGACGATCTTTCCATGTTTTTTGAGGAAACAAGGATACGACATCCAGCCAGAAAACGGCCGAACTGTCAGTCGTTATTGTCAACACGGCTTTATTTGTATTCGAGTTCGCGGTAAAAGTATGCTTGTACTTCCTCCATTCATAGGTCGGTGCTACACGGAAAACTTCGCTGAAAGCCGTTTCTCCGGTAGAATCAGCCAAAGTCAGACTTACTGTCTTCGGAACCATAGAGGCTCCTTTTATATAGAAAGACAAATCATATTTCTCGCCTTCGTGAAGAGGTATTCCTCCATACCCTTCAGCAACGACACCTCCTTTTCCCGATTCGGCAGAAGCAGACACCGAGACCAACAGGGAACGCCGGTTCTTGTCGTTAATCAGCTCCTTTGTGTCGGGATAGATATAAGATGTCGCAGAAAAGCGATGCCATCCCGGCACCGAATCAGAACGTAAGAAAGGAATACTCCATCCATTCGGAGTAGTCAGGACTCGGCGGACAGGGTCGTACGGGCAGTTCAAGGGAGGCACTCCATCTTCAAAACTCCGGTTTTGTATCAATTCCGCATAAATACCGCCATCCACCGCATGGTTGATTTCCTCAATGGTCAAACCATACAGATCCTTGTTTACAGGAATTGTCAAGCCGTCCCCATCCACCAGAATAGAGGATGTCACAGGCATTTCCGGCTGACAACCGGCTAATATGAGCACTAAAAAAACTAAATTCGATTTCATGGTGCAAACTTAAAGAATAATTTCAATAAAAAACTCCATTTCAACCTATATCAAGCGTTTTAGCTGTACACGCTAAATATGCAAAAGAGATATTTTTCCGAAATAGAATTTATTTTTCAGGAAAAGACGATTATGTCGACAGAATTCAATACTTTTGTATCATTGATAGTATTTGAATATCAAGAAAAATACGAAATCAAATGGAAAATTTAGCATCACAATATACAGTATTAGTGGTAGACGATGTGCCAACTAACGTTATGCTTGTGCAGGCGATACTGAAAAAAGAAGGTTATACGCTACTGACGACAGACTGTGGAACCAAAGCGTTACGTATCGCCCAGGAAAAGCATCCCAATCTTATCTTGCTCGATATTATGATGCCGGAGATGGATGGATACGAAGTGTTGCAGCATTTGAAAAGCAATCCGGAAACCAACAATATCCCTGTCATTATCATGTCGGCCTTAAGTGATATGCAAAGTATCGTAAAAGGTTACCAGTTGGGAGCGACGGAATATGTAACAAAACCTTTTCAACGGGAAGAATTGGTAAAACGTGTCGCCCATCGCTATGAACTGTTCAGTATTAAACGTATCAAGCAGGAACTTGAAAACACGATCGAATCTCGCGATACGCTCTATTCTGTTATTGCACACGATTTGCGCTCTCCGCTTGGTTCATTGAAGATGATGAATAACGCTATCCTGATGATGGTCGATAAGAATCAGGTCAGCGACGAGGTATACGAAATGCTTCAAATGATGAACAAGACATCGGAAGAAATATTCCAACTTCTCGACAACCTCCTGAAATGGGCGAAGAATCGTTTGAACAAACAGAATATTTACAGACAGCAGGTCGACATCAACAGTATAGTCAACAGTACTGCCGAGATATTTATTCCGATGGCAACCCAGAAAGGCATATCCATCACGCTCGAAGGTCTGGATAAAGAACTGATGGGGGCGACAGACATCGATATGGTAAAGACAATCGTCCGTAATCTGGTTTCCAATGCTGTCAAGTTCAGCTACGAAAAAGGCGTGATTACGGTATCGACCAAAAAAGACGGGGATTTCGTCATTGTCAGTGTGAAAGACTCAGGTAAAGGAATCAAGATGGAAGACCAGGGTAAGTTGCTGAAGCAAAACACTCATTTTACTTCTTACGGAACGAATAATGAAAAAGGATCCGGCCTGGGCTTAATGCTGTGCAAAGATTTTGTCGAGCAACTCGGTGGTAAAATGTGGTTCGATTCCGAAGAAGGGAAAGGCACTTCCTTCCATTTCTCCTTGAAAGCATTGAATTGAGAATAACAAACAATAGCATATAAAAGCAATAAAAAAGCTGCATCTTTCAAAGGTGCAGCTTTTTTATTGCTTTTATAATAATGGTACTATTCGGCAATCGCTTTCCGGTTTCCTTTTTGGGGGTATTTACGAAACAGACTCCACCATTTCAATTTCAATACACCAAACAGTGCTTCCCCGAAGATAGAGGAGTTCATCTTGGAAGTACCTAATACACGATTGATAAAGATAATGGGAACTTCCACAATTTTATAGCCACACTTATATGCCGTAAACTTCATTTCTATCTGGAACGCATATCCTTTGAAATGGATACGATCCAAATCAATCGTCTCAAGTACCTCGCGGCGGTAGCATTTGAAACCGGCTGTCGTATCCTGTACTTTCATTCCGGTAACAAAACGGACATATACAGAAGCATAATAAGACATCAGCACACGCCCTAACGGCCAGTTCACAACATTCACACCATTGCAGTAGCGGGAACCGACCGCGACATCAGCCCCCTGTTCCGTGCAGGCCGCATATAATTTGGGAAGATCATTCGGATTATGACTGAAGTCCGCATCCATTTCGAATATAAAATCATACTTATGCTCTATAGCCCACTTGAATCCGCAGATATAAGCCGTACCCAATCCTAACTTACCTTTACGTTCCACCATAAAAAGACGTTCGGGAAACTCTTTTTGCAATCGTTTTACAATATCTGCCGTACCATCGGGCGATCCATCATCTATAATCAAAATATGAAATTCTTTCTCCAACCCAAATACAACCCGAATAATACTTTCTATATTCTCCTTCTCGTTATACGTAGGTATAATAACAATACTGTCTGACATAATCCTCTGTTTAATTGAAATTTGAAAATTGAAAATTGAAAATGAGAAGAATCTACTTATTTCAATTGACAACTTAGGCGCGAAGGTAGATATTTTCGTTGGTTTTAGGAAGATCATTGTAACATTTTCCGTAATTTTGCACATATACAATTTTCATTTATCAATTATCAATTTGCAATTCATCCGTTGGAGATACAAGATTTACTAAAACAATATGCCGCTCATCCACAAGTGACGGCGTTAAATACCCTGTTAAAAAGCAAAACATCCCGCAATATATTTCTGAAAGGGCTGAACGGTTCAGGGGCCGCAATGACAATAGCTTCTCTTTTTTTTAAAAGAAGGGGAAACTATGTGTGTGTATTGAATGATCTGGAGGAAGCCGGCTACTTTTATCATGATCTGGTGCAACTCACCGGAGGTGACGGCATCTATTTCTTTCCCTCTGCCTATCGGCGTGCTATCAAGTACGGACATGTGGACCCTGCCAACGAAATCCTGCGGACAGAAGTTCTCAGTACGTTGCAGGATCCGACTGCACCTTTCGTCATTGTCACCTATCCGGAGGCATTGGCGGAGAAAGTGATTTCACGGGAGGTCCTGAAAGAAAATACGCTGAAGATCAGTGTTGGTGAGAAGTTGGACAATATGTTTGTTTCCGACGTGTTGGACGAATACGGTTTCGAACAGGTTGATTACGTTTACGAACCGGGGCAGTATGCGATGCGTGGCAGTATCTTAGACGTATTCTCGTTCTCATATGAATTTCCTTATCGTATCGACTTTTTTGGAAACGAGGTAGAGACGATCCGCTCGTTCGATGTAGAAACACAGCTATCCAAAGAAAAACTGGACAGTATCTATATCGTCCCTGAAATGACAAAAGGGAACCGGACCAACTCGTCCCTGTTGGACTCATTGCCGTCCGAGACGTTGCTCGCCTGCAAAGACTTGGCATGGGTAAAAGAGCGTATCAGCAGTATCTGGAATGAAGAACCGATCATAGGCGATGAAGAATCGTTTGCCGACATCGAACAACTGCGGGCCAAATTGATTACCGGAGAGGACTTTCTACATGCGGCGCTCGGTTTCTGCCGTCTCCATTTCGGTACGCGGGTGGCGGGAGTAGTCGATGCAACCTTGGCTTTCTCTATGGAAGCACAACCAATCTATCATAAAAACTTTGATTTGGTAAGTGAATCTTTCCACAAATATTTGGAAGACGGCTATACATTATATATACTGAGTGATGTAGAAAAGCAAGCTGCCCGTATCCGGGCCATCTTTGAGGACCGGGGAGACGATATACCTTTTACCTCTGTCAACAAGACTATACATGAAGGTTTTGCCGACGAAACTTTGCGTGTCTGCCTTTTCACGGATCACCAGTTATTCGACCGATTCCATAAATTCAACCTGAAAAGCGACAAGGCACGAAGTGGAAAACTCTCTCTGTCGCTAAAGGAGTTGAACCAATTCACGACCGGCGACTACATCGTGCATATCGATCATGGTGTCGGACAGTTTGGAGGGTTGGTTCGTACGGAAGTGAACGGTAAAATGCAAGAAGCCATCAAGCTGATCTACCAGAACAACGACATTATATTCGTCAGCATCCACTCCCTCCATAAATTGTCCAAGTATAAAGGCAAAGAGAGCGGGGAACCACCCAAACTGAGCAAACTCGGAACGGGGGCTTGGGAAAAGATGAAGGAACGCACCAAGTCGAAAGTGAAAGATATCGCCCGCGACCTGATTCTCCTCTACTCCAAACGAAAACAAGAAAAAGGTTTCGCATACAGCCCGGACAGCTTCATGCAGCACGAACTGGAAGCCAGTTTTATTTATGAAGACACTCCTGACCAGATGAAAGCGACAGCCGATGTCAAGGCCGACATGGAAAGCGACCGTCCGATGGACCGTCTGATCTGCGGAGACGTGGGCTTCGGGAAAACGGAAGTAGCCATCCGTGCTGCTTTCAAAGCTGTTTCGGATAACAAGCAAGTTGCCGTGCTGGTCCCGACTACGGTGTTAGCATTCCAGCATTACCAGACATTCTCCGAACGGTTGAAAGACTTTCCCTGCCGGATCGAATATATCAGCCGGGCGCGTACGGCGAAAGAGATCAGAGAGACATTGAAAGACTTGAAGGAGGGGAATATTAACATCATCATCGGGACTCATCGTATCGTCGGAAAAGATGTCACATTCAAAGACCTTGGCCTGCTGATTATCGACGAGGAACAGAAGTTCGGTGTATCTGTCAAAGAGAAGTTGCGCCAGTTGAAAGCAAACGTAGACACGCTCACCATGACCGCAACGCCGATCCCCCGTACCCTGCAATTCTCGCTGATGGGAGCCCGTGACCTGTCGAGCATCACGACTCCCCCACCCAACCGCTACCCGGTGCAAACAGAGGTAGAACGGTTTAACCCGGACATTATCCGTGAAGCCATCAACTTCGAGATGAGTCGTAACGGGCAGGTTTTCTTCATCAACAACCGTATCCAGAATATTTATGAAATGGAGGCGCTCGTCAAACGCGAAGTACCGGATGCCCGTATCGCTGTCGGACACGGACAGATGGAGCCGGATAAACTGGAAAAGATCATTCTGGATTTCGTCAATTACGAATACGACGTGCTGATCGCTACAAGCATTGTGGAAAGCGGAATCGACGTGCCGAATGCAAATACGATCATTATCAACAACGCACAGCAGTTCGGATTGTCCGACCTGCATCAATTACGCGGCCGTGTCGGACGAAGTAACCGGAAAGCCTTCTGCTACCTCCTTTCTCCACCCCTGTCAAGCCTTACGCAGGAAGCACGCCGCCGTTTGCAGGCTATCGAGAATTTCTCGGAATTGGGAAGCGGTATCCATATTGCCATGCAGGATCTCGACATCCGGGGAGCCGGAAATATGTTGGGAGCCGAACAAAGCGGTTTCATCGCCGACTTAGGCTACGAAACATACCAGAAGATATTGGAAGAAGCCGTTGACGAACTGAAAGCGGAAGAATTTGCCGACCTGTATTCCGATGCGACCGAAAAGCGCCCCGACACCGGTAGTGAATATGTCCGCGAAACTTATATCGAAAGCGATCTGGAACTGATGTTCCCGCCGACTTACATTCCGAACGATTCCGAGCGTGTCTCCCTCTATCGCGAGTTGGATAAGATGGAGGAAGAACGCGATATCCTTGCTTTCACCGAGCGTCTGAAAGACCGTTTCGGGAAAGTCCCGAAAGAAGGAAAAGAGCTGATCCGTGTCGTTCGTCTTCGTCGCATGGCAAAGATGCTGGGCATGGAAAAAGTCATTCTGAAAAAAGGGCAAATGAGCATCTTTCTTGTCACTAATCCCAACAGTCCCTATTACGAGAGTGAAGCTTTCGACAAACTACTCAGCTTCATTCAGAAGCATCCACGTGAATGCATGCTTCGCGAACAAAACGGGAAACGCAGTATCGTGATCAAGAACGTACCGACGGTAGAGGTGGCTTGCGGTTATTTGGATGAGATCGGAAAAGAACAAATACAAAAATAAATCATATTTTTGTTTCATTTGTCAGAAAGTCATACACAATGAGACTCCCGGACGGAAAGAGACAGAGCCGTCCGGAAGCGGAGAAGAAAGGTTCTGGCCTTGCAAAGAGATTGAACGGGCTTTCCGTTTGTTGGAATGTCCCAAGCAGAACATGGGGATACTGGCCAATATCAGACAGCCTCCTCCTATCAAAAGTGCTGCAGATCCTACGTCCCGCGACTTGGAATATGGGGCTTCAAGTCCGGATAGCGCCAAACAATATGCTCCTCCGACCGAAGCAACCCCGACCATGGAAAAAGTCCATCCCAAGGCTTTGAAAGTCTTATGCTTCTTCCAATAATGCGCTTGCCAATCCGATGTTTGTTGAATAGAAGCGACTTCATCCACCGGTTGCCTTTTTTGCCCGTAAACAGATATGGACAAAAATAAAACCAAAAAGAACAATGATAACTTCCGTTTCATACCCACTCAATGTATTTAAGGTTATAATATTTGACAAAATTCATTATTTCATTCGCTATCGCAATCAGACCGAGCCTTTCAGAACTGAAAGTATATAAACGGCTGTACGCCGGCACTCTTGAATTGCACGACAACAAAAATCGCGATTGCCAACATCACCGCCTGCACAAGCAAAGGAGAGCGGGTGACTACCGCCTGCAAGCCGTTTTCGGCCGATTTCGGCATGAAATGCAGAATGTAACCCACCACCATCAAGATAAATACCCCTTTATAGCCCGTCACAAACTGTGTGAAGACCTCCGGGTGGAAATTCGTGAAAATCTGCGTCAGCATCTCTCCTACCGCCTGCATCGAATCGGCACGGAACAAGATCCAGCCGAAGCACACCAGATGGAAAGTAAGCAAGATGCCTAACACTCTTCTCCAAGGTTTCATTTCCGACCCTAAGGGCTTGAAACTGCTGAAATGGTTCATTACGAACTTATGGACAGCCAGTGCAACCCCATGCAGGGCACCCCAGAGGATAAAACTCACGGAAGCCCCGTGCCACAAACCTCCCAGCAACATCGTTATCAGCAGGTTGATGTATGTCCGTATTTTCCCTTTCCGGTTGCCTCCGAGCGAAATATACAAATAGTCTTTCAACCATGAAGAAAGCGAGATATGCCAGCGTCGCCAGAACTCCGTGATGGTCGCCGACTGGTAAGGCGAATCGAAGTTCACGTTAAAGCGGAATCCTAACAGCAACGCAATCCCGATCGCCATATCCGAATAGCCGGAGAAATCGCAATAAATCTGCAAGGCATAGCCATACACGCCCAACAGGTTTTCCACTCCCGTGTAAAGCAAAGGAGCATCGAATATGCGGTCGACGAAGTTCAGGCTGATATAGTCGGATATGACGGTTTTCTTGAAGAGTCCGCACAAGACGAGGAAAAGCCCTTCCCCGAATTCGGCCCGCGTGACGGCCGGTGTCTTATAAATCTGCGGGATGAAATCGCGTGCCCGGACGATCGGGCCGGCCACCAACTGCGGAAAGAAAGAGACGTAGAAAACATAGTCGATCCAACGCCGGAGGGGGGCTATCCTGCCCCGGTACACATCGATCACGTAGCTGATGGTCTGGAACGTAAAGAAAGAGATGCCGACCGGCAGAAAGATATCCAACGGCTGATAGGTTATGTTCTGCAACGAAGCGTTCCCCAACTGGTATCCCAATTCATGGGCGACGGAAGCCGCGATCTCACGCAGGAAATTGAAGTATTTGAAATATCCCAACAGCCCTAAGTCGATACACAGGCTCAGGACAACCCAAGCCTTACGTCCCCACCGGGAAACTGTCCTGGCCATGCACTGCGCGATGCAAAAATCGGATGTCGCGACAAACAGCAAGAGAAGAAAAAACATCCCGCTGCTCTTATAATAGAAATAGAGGGAAAACAACGTGACGTAAATAATACGTGTCAGCAGATGCTTCCTGAGCGACATATAGATAATCAGGAAACCGATAAAAAGGAAGAAAAACAACCCGCTGCTGAAAAGCATCGGCTCGCTTCGCTGGTAAACCAACAAATCGCCCAGCTTATCAATGGACAATTGACTATTGATAATTGACAATTGAGGGATTGTATTCGCTAATTGAGATATAATAAAATTCGTCATAATCTTTCCTCCGCTTTCTCCAATTCTTCCGTTTCCCCGGCTTTCTCGGTTTTTGTCCATTGGTAAGAACGCAGAAGTGCTCTTACCAAAAGCGTCCCTTGTTCGCGATAACCTTCCTTTGTGAAATGGATACGGTCGCGCCCCATCAACTTCTCCTTGTGCCATTTGACGCAAGAACCCTTCCCGCCCGTGGCGGCAAACAGGTCCCAACAAGCTACCCCCTCTTCATGAGCTGCTTTTACAATTGCCTTTGCGGCGAGCTGAGTATTCGCGTTGCGGACATACGTCCGTTTTTTATTGACATACGTCCGCTTGTAGCATTCCGGTGGAGTGGTGAGCATGATAGCCGTCTCCGGCATATATTTCTTGACAAGAGAAACGAACGCACGAACCTGCCCGCCGAATTCTTCCGTACGGAAACGACGGCCGAAAGTTTCGTTCGTCCCCAGTGAAACAATCAACAAAGACGGTTTCAGCAAGGCCAACTGGCGGACGTAGGCTTCGTCCGTGTAATTGACATACATCGCCCCGTTCACACCGACCGAATGGTAGAGGATACCCGGATTGCCGTTTGTCAGGTTGAAACCGTAATAAACATTTTTGAAAGTGGAGGCCGGCAACAGCTTGTCCGTGCCTTGCTTTCGCCGGGTGCTGTGCAGTTGCAACGTATCCACCGGATAAGAGATGCGGAACGTATCGGCCAGGACACCTGCGACAGCCGGAACTGTTGCCAAGGAAGTCTGTATGGAATCTTTGAGCGGGCCGGTCGGTAACATCGGCATGGATTTCTCCCCCCGGTAGAGGATTGCCCGGTTGAAAGAATAGCCTGCCCCGTTGTTAGGGGCTATCCGGACATCCAGATTGATGGAGGGTGAGACGGATTGGATACCGATCCCGCCGATTCCGACCGGACATTTCTTGTTGGCTTGTATGCAACGTCCCGCCACCCATTCGCGGACGGCAGAGGAGATGAAATAGTCGTCCGGCTCATTTGTCCGGCTCAACTTGAAAGGGGCGATCCATCCGCGTCCGGCATTCCCGAACTGCTCCTGCAAGAGACGCATCACCTTGCCCGAATAATAGCCGGCCTGTATGTGGGAATCGCCTAAATGGACGATCGTCAATACGGTATCCTTCCCAGCCCTGAGCGAATCCAGCCCGGCAAAGAAAGCCTGCAACGACGAGGGCGACAGGATCGAATCGACCTCCTGCCCGATCGAATAAGTGCGGGAAGGGAGCGCGGGAAGGGGCAGCTTCCCTTTTGCACCGGCGGCACTGACTGCCATCCAAACCAAGCAAGTCGATAGACTAACGAGCCACTTTGTCTGCTTCATCATAAAACTCCTTTTCTAATAATATTGCATTCAACAAGGCAGAAGCGATCTCTTTTCCTCCTCTGAAACTCAAATGTGTATAATCTTTGCTGGCCCAGTTGTTTTCGACGAACCGGACCATACTGTTTTCTCCTCCCATCGCCCCGAAAACATTCCAGAAAGCGACACCCGAACGGCGGGCTGCCTGCCGCTGCGCGTGCAACAAGGCCAATACGGCGGGCATCGTTTCGAATGATCCGTCTACTTGCCGGCTTCTGTCCGAAACGCCCAACATCAGGATGTCGGCATCCGGAAAACAGACGCGCACGTGGCGTACGGCTTCTTCCATCCGTTTGGCGTACCAACCATACTGGAGAACGCTGTCGCTGACGATATTCAACCCGTACTGCAAAACGACCAGATCATAGGGGCGTATCTCGTTCAACTCCCGGCAACGGGCGCTGTCCAACCTTGAAAGGATCATACCGGAATTGCCACGCAACGAATAATTGTCCACGATCACCCCTGAATTATCTTCGAGTGCAACCCCGAGAGCACGGAAACCTGCCGTATCGGCAAAGCTGAAAGAGGCCTCCGTAAAGGTCCCCGTCTGTTCGTATTGCGTGATGACGGAGGTCGGTTCCAAGGTTTCGCGGATCGTATCGGACGTGCCGTTGCAAACCAATTCCATCCGTGTGCGGGTATTCGTTTCATACAAGAATTTGAGGGAAGAAACCGTTTTCAATTCCGGATAACGGTCTGTCGTCTTCACCGAGATGGACGGCTTCTCTTCTTTCGGTTCGAACGTCATTCCGGAAAGCGTATACCGGTGATGGTGGTCCGTCAGCATGGACCAGGTGGTCCAACCTTCCGCCTTCTGCTCGATCGTCGGGCGGAACTGGGCGGCGACCGACGTAATCGGGACGAACCCGACTCCGCGCCCTCCGAACTGCTCCTGCATTCCCGAACGGAAATCGGCCACCACGATATCACCTTCGATAAACGAATCACCCAAAAAGGCGACACGCACCGGTCGGTCCGCCTCTCTGCTATTTCCCAGAGCGGCAAAGAACCGTTTCAGACCTATGTGCCCGACGGAGTAATCCTCGATACGCGTTCCCAGCGAATCGGCTCCCTGGTCTGCATACATAACCTTGTAGAGCGAGTCGCGCAGTGCAAGCGCGACAGAATCGATGCCCGTTGTTTTCAGGATCGAATCGCGCACGGCGGCCGAATCTATCCGGACCGTATCCGGTTGTTCCAATTGCATACGTAAGGAATCCATAGCTAAGGATTCAGGCTTTATCCTGAGATCGGAAAGCAAATCAACTTTTTTTATTTTCATCCCGAACAACTGGTCCGGTAAGTAATAAAATCCCAAGCAGATACCTAACGTAATAAGTAGCAGGAGCAAAAGCCTGCCGAAATTATTATCTTTATTCATCTGAGTACTCTCTTTCGAAACCACAAAGATACGAAACATACGCAATTTATTACAAAATCTTCCGTTTCATATTTATATTGATGATATGGATGGCATTGTCATACAATTGAATCCGGATATTGGGATCCATTCATTGGCCCCGGACAAAACGGATGTCATTTGCATTGGGCGGAGTAGAACCCCGCCCCTACGGGACATCATGTATTTATTACATACCAACAAACAACAAATATGGAAACACCGAAAAACAGAAACTGGAAAGTATTGAAAAGTGAATATCTGTCCCGCCAGCCTTGGTTTACCGTGCGCAAGGAGGAAGTGGAATTGCCGAACGGGAACAGGATTCCTGAATATTATATATTCGAATATCCGGAATGGATCAATGTGATCGCAATCACCAAAGAACAGAAATTCGTATTTGTCAGCCAGTATCGCCATGGCCTGGGTATCACGGCTTACGAACTTTGTGCCGGTGTCTGCGAAAAGGAAGACGCTTCCCCACTCGTCTCCGCCCGGCGGGAATTGCTTGAAGAGACCGGCTACGGCAACGGGAATTGGAGCGAACTGATGGTCATAGGTGTCAATCCGAGTACCCACACCAACCTCACCTATTGCTATCTTGCCACGGATGTCGAACCGGTCACAGCCCAACATCTTGAAGCGACTGAAGACCTGAGCGTCCACCTCCTGACTCTCGACGAAGTAAAAGAATTACTACTGAACGACCGGATCAAACAAGCGCTCCATGCAGCCCCTCTTTGGAAATACATGGCAATGAATCATTTGATTTGAGAATACCGAATCGGCAACCATTCATTGAAGTAAGTTACTTTTTTTTACCGAACAACTCAGAATGGCTGTCGATTCTAAGCAAATCAATTATATTTCCTCAATCAAACTTCCTACATTGTCAAATGTTTTTTTATTCTTGGTTGTGCGTGCTTATTGTTTATTTTTTCCAAAATACCCATTCGTTTAAATCGAAACACATAAGCATGAAAATCCATTTTCATACCCATAAAAATAGATTTTCCCGCAAGGGTAATATTTTTTAATAATCTTATACATGCTATAACGCTGGTTTTCAGCGGGCGTCTAAAACATGCTTTTAGAGGGGGATATTGTCACATTTTCGGAATCTGCATAACGATGTATTGCACAATCCCGAAAAAGCTGTATTTTTGTTCGCATTAGCAACATATCACCGATGAAGTTCAAACTTAGTATCATATTCGCATTATTTTTTACCATACTTTGCACCAACCGGCTACAGGCTCAGGAAAAAGCCTTTCCCAAGAAAGGAGAAGGCGTCACCCTGTTCCTCAAACGCCATAACCGCACAGGCGCCGCATACCAGAAGCAGTTCATCGAGCTGAACAGAACCAAGTTAGGCAAAGGAAACGTCCTTCGGATGGGAGTCAAATACACGCTTCCCCCCTTACAGGGAAAAGAAGCTGTCGCAGCGGCCGCTGCCAAACGGGCGAACTACGAACCGCTGTTCGGTAAGGACCTGGCCTCCTACAAAGTGACATCGTCCGAATTGAAAGGTGCCTGCTTCTACCTGGTCAGCGGACATGGAGGTCCCGATCCGGGGGCAATCGGGCGGATTGGCAAAGTCGAGTTGCACGAAGACGAATATGCCTACGACATCGTGCTCCGCCTGGCACGCAACCTGATGATGAAAGGAGCCAAAGTCCACATCATCATCCAGGATGCCAAAGACGGAATACGCAACGACAAATACCTGAACAACAGCAAACGGGAGACCTGCATGGGCAGCCCGATCCCTTTCAACCAGGTTCGCCGCCTGAAACAACGGAGCGACAAAATAAACACCTTGTTCAAGCAAGATAAATACGCCTACAAACGGGCTATCTTCGTGCATGTGGACAGCCGTAACAAAGGCCACCAGACCGATGTTTTTTTCTACCACCAGGACAAGAACTCCGAAAGCAAACATCTGGCGAAAACCATGCGGACGACTTTCTCCCATAAATACAAGAAGCACCAACCGGGACGCGGGTTTACCGGGACGGTGGACGGGCGGAATCTCTACGTGTTGAGACACACGACACCGGCCTCCGTTTTCGTCGAGTTGGGCAATATCCAGAACAGTTTCGACCAGCAACGAATCATCCTGAGCGACAATCGCCAGGCTCTTGCAAACTGGCTCTGCGAAGGATTTGTCACCGATTACAACCGCTATAAGAAAAAAACACGGTAAAAAATGACATTCATCCGTTAAAAGAACTACCTTTGTAATTAAAATTTGACAAAAGATAATTACCCGGTAATTGTCGATTGTCAATTATCAATTATAATATGAGCAATCCGTATATATCTCCGTTCGCGAAACCCGTATATGTCATGTTGAAACCCGTCGGTTCGGTTTGTAACCTGGCGTGCGAATATTGCTACTACCTGGAGAAGGGAAAACTTTACCCGGAGGTGAAAAACCATGTCATGAGCGAACAGTTGCTGGAAAAATTCATCAAGGAATATCTGGAATGCCAGACGATGCCGCAGGTTCTCTTTACCTGGCATGGCGGAGAAACGCTGATGCGCCCGATCAGTTTCTACCGGAAGGCGCTGGAGCTGCAACGCAAGTACGGCCGTGGCCGCCAGATCGACAACTGCATACAGACAAACGGGACGTTGCTGAACGATGACTGGTGTCGTTTCTTCAAGGAGAACAACTTCCTTGTGGGAGTTTCGATAGACGGTCCCCAGGAGTTTCATGACGAATATCGCCGCAACAGGCAAGGGCTTCCCTCCTTCTATAAAGTGATGAAAGGAATCGAGCTGATGAAAAAGCACGGCGTGGAATACAATGCGATGGCTGTCGTCAATGACTACAATGTGGATTATCCGCTGGAATTCTATCGCTTTTTCAAAGAAATAGATTGCCACTACATCCAGTTCGCTCCGATCGTTGAACGCCTCGGATTCCATCAGGACGGGACGTTGCTCACCTCGCCCGAACAACAGGATGCCAACATCAAACTGGCGCCTTTTACGGTCGACGCCGGAAAATGGGGCGATTTCCTTTGCGCCGTCTTCGACGAATGGCTGAAAGAAGATGTCGGGAATTATTATATCCAGCTTTTCGACTCCACACTGGCAAACTGGGTGGGCGAACAACCGGGGGTCTGTACGTTAGCGCGTACTTGCGGACATGCCGGAGTGATGGAGTTCAACGGCGATGTATATGCTTGCGACCACTTTGTATTCCCGGAATACAAGTTGGGCAACATCCACACCCGGACACTCACCGAAATGATGTACAGCCAACGCCAACTGAAGTTCGGGGCAGACAAATATGAAAAACTCCCCACCCAGTGCAAGGAGTGCGAGTTCCTCTTTGCCTGCAACGGCGAATGTCCCAAAAACCGTTTCCTCCATACGGCAAACGGCGAACCCGGATTGAACTACCTATGTAAAGGTTACAAGAAGTTTTTCAAACACGTGGCTCCTTACATGGATTTCATGAAAAAAGAACTCTTGGCCGAACGCCCGCCTGCCAATGTGATGCAATGGGCGAAGCACAATTGACACAATGAAAAATCATAAATCATAAATTACAAATCAACAATTATAACGTGAAAATCAACAGACGTGATTTTATCAAAACAGGAGGTATGGTTATGCTTGGATCATTAGCGGCTCCCTCATTCTTAGGAAGTTGTACCGGAAACGGAACAGATCAGGCCACCGGTATCTCATTCGCTCAAAACCATTTCGGTGTCAGCGAAAGCGACATGAAGAAAGTGCTGACGGCAGCACTCGAAAAAGGCGGCGACTATGCCGATCTTTTCTTTGAACATTCCTACCGGAATAACATCGGATTGCAGGACGGAGCCGTAAACCGCGCTTCCTCCAATATCGATTTCGGTATGGGCGTGCGTGTATTGGCCGGCGACCAGACCGGTTATGCGTATGTGGAAAACGTAACTCTCGACGAGATGCTGAAAGCAGCCCGTACGGCAGCCCGTATCGCAACCGGTTCGGCCGGGAAAGCTCCGGCAGGCCTGACGGAAGAACCGATCCTGAACAATTATTACGGCGTACAGACTCCGTGGGACGAACTCGCCGTAAATGCAAAGACTCCATATCTCCAGAAACTGAACGACCAGATTTTTGCGCTCGATAAACGGGTACACAAGGTGATGGCTTCGCTGGGAGACATGACTTCCCATATCTTGTTCTGCAATTCCGAAGGACAGATGTACTACGACTATCGCCCGATGGTGACGTTAGGTGCGGTCTGCATCATGGAGGAAAACGGGAAGATCGAAAACTCGTATGCATCCCGCGCTTTCCGTATGGGAGCGGAATTCCTGACAGACGATATCATTGCCGAAGTGGCCAAGGAGGCGGTGGAGAAAACCTCCATCCTGTTCCAGGCCATCAAGCCTAAAGGAGGCGAAATGCCGGTCGTAATGGGCGCCGGAGGTTCCGGAATCTTGCTGCACGAAGCAATCGGCCATGCTTTCGAAGCCGACTTCAATCGCAAGAACACGTCTATCTTCTCCGACCAGCTGAACAAGAAAGTTTGTAACGAACATATCAACGTGGTGGACGACGGTACGATTCCTTTCAACCGCGGTTCCGTCAATATCGACGACGAAGGCATTGCCGGGCAGAAGACCTACATCGTGAAAGAAGGCGTCCTGACCAGCTACCTGCACGACCGTATCAGTGCCAAATATTACGGTATCCCGTCGACGGGCAACGGCCGCCGCGAATCATTCCGCCAGATGCCGATCCCGCGTATGCGTGCCACTTATATGGAAGCCGGAAACGTGACGGAAGAAGAAATGATCTCGACCGTGAAGAAAGGCATCTATGCCTCCAGCTTTACCAACGGACAGGTACAGATCGGTGCGGGCGACTTCACCTTCTTCGTGAAAGACGGTTACCTGATCGAGAACGGCAAACTGACACAGCCGATCAAGGACATCAACATCATCGGGAACGGTCCGCGTGCGTTGGCCGATATCACGATGGTCGGGAACAATTACCAAATGGACAACGGCACCTGGACATGCGGCAAGGACGGGCAATCCTGTCCGGTAACCTGTGGTATGCCGTCAGCCTTGGTTAGTAAACTTACAGTAGGAGGAGAAAATTGATTTGATTTATGATTTCAGATTTATGATTTATCCGCTGACACATAAATCTATAATCCGAAATCATAATTCATAAATCATCAATCATAAATTAGTAGACATGATAACAAACGAAAATAAAAAGCTGGCTCAGTGGGCCATGGAGTTTGCCCTGAAAAACGGTTGCCAGGCCTCACGTGTAAGCATCTATAACGGGTCGAGCAGTTCTTTCGAAATACGCGACATGAAAATGGACCGTTTGCAACAGGCCTCGGAAAACAGCCTGGTGATCCATCTGTATGTAGACGGGCGCTTCGGTTCCTTCTCGACAAACCGCCTGGACAAAAAGGAACTGGAAGGTTTCATCCGCAACGGTATCGCTTCCACTCGTTTTCTGGCGGAAGACAAGGCGCGTACGCTACCCGACGCATCTCTCTATTATAAAGGCGGCGGCGCCGACCTGCAACTGATCGATCCGAAGTTCGACTCGATCCAGCCGGACGACAAAGTGGCACTGGCGATGAACGTATGCAACGAGATGATGGGGAAAGACGACCGTATCATCTCAGCCAATTCATCCTACAGCGACGAAAAGGATTTCAAATATATGGTTGCCAGCAACGGCTTCGAAGGAGAAGCATCCGGCTCTTCTTTCAGCTTGGTTGCCAGTGTAAGCATCAAAGGCGAAGGAGACGCCCGTCCCGAATCTTACTGGTTCGATTCTTCTCTTTACTACGATTCGCTGGTTAAGGAAGGTCTGGGCACAAAAGCCCTGGAACGCGTAATGCGCAAATTAGGGCAGAAAAAGGTGGCTTCCGGCAAGTATCAGATGGTTGTGGACAACATGAATTCCTCCCGTCTGCTCTCTCCGGTAATCGATGCGCTGTACGGTTCTTCCATCCAGCAGAAAAACTCTTTCCTGTTGGACAAAATCGACCGGAAAGTATTGGGTGACCGCCTGACGATCATCGACGAACCGCACATGGTAGGCGCATCCGGCGCACGCTATTTCGATGGCGAAGGCGTTGCGACCAAACGTTTGCCGGTGTTTGAAAACGGTGTCCTGAAAACCTATTTCATCGATACCTATTCGGCCAACAAGATGAATATGAAACAAACGATCGCCTCCCCTTCTATCCTGACCATGCAGATGGGCAATAAAGACACGGATGGCCTGATCGCGTCTGTCGACAAAGGTATTCTGGTAACGGGTTTCAACGGTGGCAACAGCAACAGTACGACCGGTGACTTTTCCTACGGTGTGGAAGGTTTCCTGATTGAAAAAGGCAAACTGACACAGCCCATCTCCGAAATGAACGCAACAGGCAACATGATCTCCTTATGGAACAATTTGGCCGAAGTCGGCAACGACCCGCGCAAATACTCCAGTTGGCGTGTGCCTTCGTTGATATTCGACGGAGTGGATTTTAGTGGGCTATAGAAGAGAGCATCCGGAAGAATGTAATGAATAAAAAAAGGAGAAAGTGGCAATCGCTTTCTCCTTTTTCTTTATACCAACAGGTATATCGAGATAAAATGGCAGATGCTGCCTCCCAGCACGAAGATATGCCACACGGAATGCATATACCTGTATTTGTCTAAAAAGAAAAACAAGCATCCCACCGTGTAAAACAGCCCTCCTCCGATCAGCCAGTACAGGACATCCATCGAACCGGTCTCACGAAAGACCTGAAGCAAAGGCTTAAAAGCAATTACGACCACCCAACCCATCGCCAGGTAGCAAACTGTTTTCAGATGATCTTTCTTTTTCATCTTCCGGA
>ULRN01001597.1_pt1 | contig 48168 bp, 45 predicted proteins | sample 1955461 | NCBI WGS metagenome assembly ULRN01 (sample SAMEA4835683, study PRJEB28245) | human gut metagenome | biome: gut microbiome; material: fecal sample | place: Denmark | collected 2008 | reverse complement strand
AGCCTAAGTATAGAACTTTCATGGTGAAGGGAGCAGTTTTTCAATGTGACAGTTCATTTGAATTGCTATGGCGAGATTTTATTTATCAGTATTAAGGTTATCACCACTTCACTGGCTCGTTCAGAATCACTCCATCGGCAGCGTCTTCTGCTGTGAATGTTCCTCCACGGTATTGTACGCAAAGCATTACAAGCGGATCTTCACCATTGTTGCGTACCGAACGCTTTCCAGCTGGTGATACTCGCACTACACTGCCTTCTGATATGGGGAATACTTCACCGTCAACTTGGAACTCGCCTTTTCCTTTTAAAAAGAAGTAAAGTTCCTCGTGCACTTTATGGGTGTGCAAAAAGCCTGTTTCGGTGCCCGGCTGGTATACTTGAAACGAAAATTCACCACCGGTAGCCTGAAGTGCTGCACCGCCAAACACCTTACCCGGTATCTTTACACCTGGACCAAGTTCAAGAACATAATCACCTAATTCATTAAAATTACCCACGCTTATAGCTGCACAATTTTCTGCCGACGCTACTTTTTCAATTTGCTTCATAATACTCTTATTTTTATAGATGTTATTAATATTTTCATTTACTTTGCAAAGTAAAGTCACTTTCAATTTGACAGTGCAAAACTATATACTATTTACCTATTATACAAGACGTTACAAAATAGTAACATAATTACCTAAAAGTTACTTTTATTGAAATACAGAAGTTTAAAATGCAAAAAAACAACGAAAAATTTTCAATGGTGGAAATCTGCCCGATAAGGAATGTAATTTCACGTTTCGGAGATAAATGGTCATTACTGATCATCCTAATATTGAGTGAAAACGAAAAGCTACGTTTCAATCAATTAGACAAGTTAATTCCTGATATTTCTACAAAGGTATTATCATCTACCCTAAAAACATTGGAGGCCGACAACCTGGTAAAACGTACAGTCTACCCAGAAGTTCCACCACGTGTAGAATACAACCTAACCGAAACTGGAATAAGTTTAGTGCCTATCATCAACCAATTAACCCAATGGGCTTTAGATAATATGAAGCCCATAATTGCACACCGTAAAAAATATGACCATCATACTAAATGTCAATAAAACAACGTTTGGCACAATGGCATTTTTTCTATAAGTTTGCACTTAATAACCAATTAAAATAATACCACTATGTACCCTTTAAAATTTAGACCTATACTGAAATCAACCATTTGGGGCGGTTCAAAAATCATCCCCTTCAAACATCTTGATAATGAGCAAGAACAAGTAGGCGAAAGCTGGGAAATATCTGATGTAAAAGGAGACGAGTCTATCGTAGCCAATGGCGCTGACGAAGGCAAGAACCTTACACAAATGGTAAGCGAATATAAAGAACAGCTTGTAGGAAAAGCTAACTATGAACGCTTCGGCGGCAAGTTCCCGCTACTCATCAAGTTTATCGATGCTCAGCAGGACTTGTCTATTCAGGTTCATCCTAATGACGAAATTGCTATGCAGCGCCATAATTCATTGGGTAAGACAGAGATGTGGTATATCATCGGCAATGACAATGGCAAAGCTCATCTGCGTTCTGGCCTCAGCAAAGAATTGACTCCAGAAAAATATGCCGAAATGGTAGAAAACAATACTATTTGCGACGCTCTTGCCGATTATGCAGTACAGCCGGGCGACGTATTCTTCCTTCCTGCAGGACGTATTCACAGCATTGGTGCCGGATGTTTCTTGGCCGAAATTCAGGAGACTTCTAACATCACCTACCGCATCTACGACTTCAACCGTAAGGATAAGAACGGCAATACTCGCGAGTTGCATACCGAATTAGCTAAAGACGTTATAGACTACAGCGTTTTGCCCGACTACAGAACTCACTACACTCCGAAAAAAGACGAACCGGTAGAAATAGCTCGTTGCGAACACTTCACTACTACCGTATACGATCTTACTGAATCAATGACTATGGATTACAGCGAGCTCGACTCATTCGTAATCTACATCTGCATGGAAGGCAAGTGCACCATCACCGACGACCAAGGCAACAAGATAGAAATGCAAGCAGGAGAATCAGTATTATTCCCCGCCACTACCAACAGCCTTGTAGTAATACCTACCGAAGGAGTGAAATTCTTAGAGACATATATTTAATATATCACACCTAAGCTACCTCATGAGAAATAAATTCACCTATTTATATATGCTTGCATTAGGCTGCTCGCTGTACAGCTGCACCAATCAGGCAGAAACCGTAGAGGCCGACTACACTCAATACGTGAATCCATTTATTGGAGCTGCCGACAACGGGCATACATTTCCCGGAGCCTGCCGACCATTCGGTATGATTCAGACCAGCCCCGTAACGGGTGCCGTGGGATGGAGATACTGCTCTGAATATGTATACACCGATTCTATTATATGGGGATTCACACAGACTCACCTCAACGGAACCGGATGTATGGACTTGGGAGACTTGCTTGTGATGCCTGTTACCGGCAACCGCAACCGCGCATGGGACGACTATCGCAGCCCGTTCAATAAGCAAAGCGAAACAGCTACCCCAGGATACTATGGCGTAACATTAGACCGCCATGGAGTGAAAGCCGAACTTACCGCTACCCCACACACCGCATTGCATAGATATACTTATCTGAAAGCAGACTCAGCATCGGTACTTATCGACTTGCAGCACGGTCCTGCTTGGAACGACAAGCAATATCATTCTCAAGTTACCGCTTGTAATGTAGAGTGGGAAAACGACAGCACACTTACCGGACACGTTAAAAACAGAGTTTGGGTTGATCAAGATTACTTCTTCGTTTTACAATTCAACCGCCCCGTAACCGAACATTTTGAATTGCCGATGGCGGAAACAGAAAAAGGGAAACGTATCATCGCCAGCTTCAAGATGCACGACGGCGACGAACTGTTGATGAAGATAGCCCTTTCTACAACCGGTGTAAAAGGAGCGTACGCCAACTTGAGCGCAGAACTCCCCGGATGGAATTTCGACCAAGTATGCCTCGCAGCCAAAAAAGACTGGAACAGTTACTTGAGTCGCATCGACGTTAAAGGAACCGACGAAGAAAAGACTAATTTCTACACCAGCTTCTATCATGCGCTGATACAGCCGAACGAGATTTCGGACGTAGACGGACAATATCGCAATGCAGCCGACTCTATAGTGACAGCTCACGGAGGCAAATTCTACTCTACCTTCTCATTGTGGGATACCTATCGCGCAGCTCACCCATTCTATACTATCATGGTACCAGAGCGCGTAGACGGATTCGTAAATTCACTGATAGAACAATCGGACGTACAAGGTTTCTTACCTATATGGGGACTTTGGGGTAAAGAAAACTTCTGCATGATAGCCAACCACGGAGTATCTGTAGTGGCAGAAGCATACGCTAAAGGATTCAAGGGATTTGACGCGGAGCACGCATTCCAAGCTATAAAGAAGACGCAAACCGTATCGCATCCGCTAAAGTCGAACTGGGAATCATACATGAAGTACGGCTATTTCCCTACAGACATCACCGAAGCCGAATCTGTATCATCAACCCTTGAAAGTGTTTACGACGATTACGCAGCAGCAGATATGGCAAAACGAATGGGAAAAGATGAAGATGCCGCTTATTTCGCTAAACGAGCAGACTTCTACAAGAACCTGTTCGACCCTACCACCAAATTCATGCGTCCGCGCAAGACTGACGGTACTTGGAAATCGCCATTCAACCCCAGTCAGGTAGGACACTCTGAAAGCGTAGGCGGTGACTATACTGAAGGAAACGCTTGGCAATATACATGGCATGTTCAGCACGATATTCCTGGTTTGATTGAACTGTTCGGCGGTGAAAAGCCTTTCTTGGATAAGCTAGACTCACTGTTCACTGTAAAACTGGAAACAACCCAAGCCGACGTAACCGGTTTGATAGGACAATACGCTCACGGCAACGAACCCAGCCACCATGTAGCATACCTATACGCATTGGCAGGACGACCTGAACGCACCCAAGAGTTGATACGCGAAATATTCGACACCCAGTATCGCCCATTGCCCGACGGACTTTGCGGAAACGATGACTGCGGTCAGATGTCGGCATGGTATATGTTCTCGGCTATGGGATTCTACCCAGTTAACCCTGTAAGCGGACAATACGTATTCGGCGCTCCACAGTTGCCCGAAATCACATTGCACCTTGCCAGCGGAAAGACCTTTACCGTAAAAGCCGAAAACCTGTCGAAAGAGCATAAGTACGTAGACAGCATCACGCTAAACGGAAAGCCTTACACCAAGAACTACATATCGCACCAAGATATTATAAATGGTGGTATGTTAGTATATAAAATGAGATAAATGCCCTGCCGCATGAAGTCGCCCGACTTAGTGCGGCAGACATTTTTTCATTAAAACCGAAGAAAAAACGATTCACAATAAAAATAATCACTATCTTTGCAATCGAAGAATGTATTGCATACATTAACAACATCTACGGGGTTGTTTGGATTTGACAGCGAGAGATGTGGTATGTAAGCATGCAGTGCGTCAGTGATTTGCACTATAATCTCAGTTACTGAACAATTATCTGGCAACGAATCTTATGCTCTCGCTGCTTAATCGAAGTATAGTAGATTAGCTTTATTTCTGCCAAAGTGGTAGAAACGAGACATCGTCCGAAAGCTCTTGTTCCGAAGCGTTCGATATGACGGTGCAGCAAAATCGGGAATAATTTCGGCTTCGCCTCGCAGCCGAAATGAAACTTAGAGGCTAAGGCGCAAGTAGGTGGCTCTGGTCTTGCTTACGCACGAAAACCGAAGGCAGAGATAAGCATGTAGAAAGCATATGGCTTCCTTGTTTGGACGAGGGTTCGACTCCCTCCAGCTCCACATTCTTCCGAAAAAGAAAAATAGCCGGGATTCATTATCGAGTCCCGGCTATTTTTCTTTTTATATCTTGCTGTATTATTTCTCTTTAGATTCAGCCTCGGCTTCTTGCATCTTGCGCGTAACGAACTTAATCTTCAGGTTAGCTTCTTGCAGCTCCTTACGGATTTCTTCCATTCCAGCCAGCACGCGAGCCAAGTCGGCCACTTCGGCTATCGCCTTGATATCAGACGCAGGCATCTGGGTTTTATAATTTCTATCGCCCAAGAACTCTAGTTTCAACGATTTCTTCTCACTGTTCGACTCAACAAAAGCGGTTACTCCACCATCATTAGGCAAACGATAATCGGCCTTCTCTATTACACGCCCCAAATCGGTAGTTTCATAACCATCGGACGAAACAGGAGTCTGCGCAAAAGTATCGCCTCCGTCACTAACCTTTACCGCCGTATGATGAATATTGCCAGCACCACAATAAATAGACGTAAGCAGCATCTCACCTCTTTCATTAACCTGTGCCCTCAATAAAGAACGTCCTACATTCTTCTCTACCACCTGAGTTGGATAGAAATAATTACCCACTTCCTGATAAGCCGTATCTTTCTCGAAAACGAATTTTCCTTTGATAGCATCCAGCACAGCCTGTTTTATCTGCATCATACTATCCAGATAGGCCACGGTTTTCTGCTGCTCGTGCAGGTCAATCTGCTGCATAAGTCCGATAGCCGCCTTTCTCACGTCTATCGCCTTAGGATAAAGCGTACGAATACTGTCTATTTGCAATTTCGCCAAGCTATAATCGCCTTTGGCAAAAGACACCTCTGCACGCTGAAACAATTCGCCTGCATTCTTTTTGTCGGCACTACACGCCGCCATCATCATCGCCAGCACAGCTGCTCCAAATATTATCTTTTTCATCTTGCTAAATAATTCATTGTGTCCAACAAAAATACAATTAAATCAGATTACACCTCACATGCCTATCTTTTTTTTTATAATTTTGCACTCCGTTAGACAAACAAACCGATATTTACGCATGGAATTAAAAGAATACTTCAAAGGAAAAATATTCGAACTCATCTCTCAGACAGCCGATGAATTGGGACTGGAGTGCTATGTAGTAGGAGGCTACGTGCGCGATCTATTCTTGAAACGGCCATCGAAAGACATCGATGTAGTAGTAGTGGGCAGTGGAATAAAAATAGCGGAAGCATTCGGAAAAAAGCTAGGACGAGGAGCGCATGTATCGGTATTCAAGACATTCGGAACGGCTCAAGTAAAGTATCACGATACGGAAGTGGAGTTTGTAGGAGCGCGGAAGGAATCGTATACTCACGATAGCCGCAAGCCAATAGTGGAAAACGGCACGCTGGAAGACGACCAGAACAGACGCGACTTCACCATAAACGCCATGGCCGTATGTATGAACAAAGACCGATTCGGAGAACTTGTAGACCCGTTCGACGGGCTAAAGGATTTGGAAGACCGTATCATTCGCACTCCGTTAGACCCTGACATCACGTTCAGCGACGATCCTCTGCGCATGATGCGCTGCATACGATTCGCCACTCAGCTTAATTTCTACATAGAAGACGAAACATTCGATGCGCTGGAGCGAAACAAGGAACGCATCAATATTATTTCGAAAGAACGCATAGCCGACGAGCTAAACAAAATATTGCTCTCTCCTATTCCGTCGAAAGGTTTCGTAGACCTGGACAGATGCGGACTGCTTCCACTCATTTTCCCAGAGCTGGCAGCACTGCAAGGAGTAGAAATAAAAAACGGACGCACACATAAAGATAATTTCTACCACACACTGGAAGTGTTGGACAATATATCACGTTTCACCGACAACCTGTGGCTACGCTGGGCGGCACTGCTTCACGACATAGGTAAACCTCGCACCAAGAGATGGGAACCTCGTGTAGGGTGGACTTTCCATAACCATAACTACATAGGCGGAAAGATGATACCAGAAATATTCCGCAAGATGAAGCTCCCGATGAACGAGAAGATGAAATATGTAGAGAAATTGGTAGAACTGCACATGCGTCCTATAGTGATAGCCGATGATATAGTAACCGACTCTGCCGTACGACGCCTACTGTTTGAAGCAGGTGATGACATAGACGACTTGATGACTCTGTGCGAAGCCGACATCACATCAAAGAACGAAGTGCGTAAACAACGCTTCCTCGATAACTTCAAACTGGTTAGACAGAAACTGAAAGATCTAGAAGAAAAAGACCGTATACGCAATTTCCAACCGCCAGTAGACGGAGCTGAAATAATGCACATTTTCGACTTGCAGCCTTGCCGTGAAATAGGCAGTCTGAAAAGTTCTATAAAAGATGCCATATTAGACGGAGTAATTCCTAATGAGCACGATGCCGCTTTTGAATACATGCTGAAAAAGGCAAAAGACATGGGCCTGAAACCCGTTAATTTGCCACAATAAAAAAAGTATTTACCATAGAGACAGGCAGTATAAAAACTGCTTGTCTACACACCTTTATTTATATATAGCAAAACCTATCTAAAACATACTAAAAAACACACGAAAATTATTTTCCGAAAACCATTATAAATAATAGTTATCCATTTAAACGTTCACAGATAGTTCTGACGCAGATTTCAACTAAGAAAGTTGTCCATATTTAGACACATCCCACCATTTAACATTTTCAAGTATTCCAAAATCGAATTATATTTGCACTGTTATCACAAGGCAACAGCATCGATTAAAAAAGAAACGGCAAGTCACTCTGTCAAAAACAAAAATGACACGAGAAGGCTGTTCTAAAAGGAGAACAATCAGAACGCCTGCCAATGGATAACAATACGAGAAACATTAATTAACTTTTCCAGGGAATTATGAACCAAGCACACATCTGTATTATTAAGAGAGACGGAAAAAGAGAAGACTTTTCCGATTCTAAGATATCGAATGCGATAGGGAAAGCATTCAAGGCTACAGGCATTGAAAACGAAGAGTCACTAATAGACGAAATAACTCATCGTGTCATTGAGCATATCACCCAACCTACTATCGGTGTAGAAGAGATTCAAGACTTGGTGGAAACTGAGTTAATGAAAGACTGCCCTGAAGTGGCAAAGAAATACATCATCTATCGCCAATGGAGAAATACTGAGCGTGACAGAAAGACTAAGATAAAGCACATCATGGACGGCATCGTAGCCATCGATAAGAATGATGTGAACTTAAGCAACGCCAACATGTCGAGCCATACTCCGGCTGGACAGATGATGACATTCGCTTCTGAAATTACTAAAGACTACACTTATAAGTATCTTTTGCCGAAACAGTTCTCTGAAGCACATCAGTTGGGAGATATCCATATTCACGACTTGGATTATTATCCTACCAAGACTACTACATGTATTCAGTATGACATGGAGGACTTGTTTGAACGCGGATTCCATACTAAAAACGGAAGCATCCGCACTCCGCAGTCCATCCAGAGTTACGCTACGCTGGCTACTATCATATTCCAGACCAACCAGAACGAACAGCACGGAGGTCAGGCTATTCCGGCATTCGACTATTTCATGTCGAAGGGTGTATTGAAGAGTTTCCAGAAAGCTATGGCCAGCAGCATCTCGTTCTACATGGACATGAAAGGTGTGGAAGTAAACGATAAGCAAGTTCTTCAAACCGTAAAAGACAATTTGCCAACTATCGCACCATCGGCAGAAGCGCAGAACAAATTCCTGACTGCACTTACCGCACTGAACATAACTCTGACCAACGACGAACTGCAACATATCCTGAAAAAGTCTACCCAGCAAGTACGCAAAGATACCCATCAGGCTATGGAAGGCTTCATTCACAACTTAAATACGATGCACTCTCGCGGTGGTAATCAGGTAGTGTTCAGTTCTATCAACTACGGAACAGATACTTCTGCCGAAGGTAGAATGGTAATAGAAGAGTTGTTGAAAACTACAATAGAAGGCCTTGGCACACAAGGTGAAGTGCCTGTATTCCCTATCCAGATTTTCAAGATTAAGGACGGAATATCTTATTCTGACGCAGACTTTGAAAAGGCTATGACCGATTTCAAGGCTGCCATGAACGGAGAAATGACATTCGAAGCTCCTAACTTCGACTTATTCCTGAAGGCTTGCCAAACTACAGCCAAGGCCCTGTTCCCTAACTTCATGTTCCTAGATACCCCATTCAACCAAAACGAAAAATGGAGAGCCGACGATCCGAAGCGTTATCGCTACGAACTCGCTACAATGGGATGCAGAACCCGTGTATTCGAGAACTTGAACGGAGAAAAGACATCATTAGGTCGTGGTAACCTATCATTCACAACTATGAACATGCCTCGCTTGGCCATAGAAGCACACATGCAGGCTGTAAAAGAATGCGGCAAAGACGCTCCGAAAGAAACCATAGAACAAAAAACAAAAGAGCTGTTCCTGCAGTCGGTACACCGCATGGCGGAATTCATAGGCGAACAGCTTTATACAAGATATCAGTACCAACGCACAGCTTTGGCACGCCAGTTCCCGTTCATGATGAGCAATGACGTATGGAAAGGCGGAGGCGCTCTCAACCCTAACGACGAAGTTGGCGACGTATTGAAACAAGGTACACTTGGTATCGGATTCATCGGTGGACACAATGCGATGGTTGCCATCTATGGCGAAGGCCACGGACATAATCAGAAAGCATGGGACACTCTTTACGAAGCCGTAAAGGAAATGAATGCAGTAGTAGCAGAGCTGAAAGAGAAATATCATCTTAACTTCTCTGTATTGGCTACACCTGCCGAAGGCTTGTCAGGACGATTCACACGCATGGATAAACGCAAATACGGCATCATCCCAGGAGTGAACGACCGCGACTACTACGTAAACTCATTCCACGTAGACGTTAAAGAGCCTATCACAATAGTAGATAAGATTAAACGCGAAGCTCCATTCCACGCTCTTACATTAGGCGGACACATCACCTACGTAGAATTGGATGGCGAAGCTAAAAAGAACATAAAGGCCATAGCCAAGATTGTAAAGGTAATGCACGACTCTGGCATAGGATACGGTTCTATCAACCACCCGGTAGATACTTGCCACAACTGCGGCTACAAGGGAGTTATATACGACAAGTGTCCTATCTGCAACAGCGAGAACATTTTGCGTATGCGCCGCATCACAGGTTACCTTACAGGCGACCTTAGCAGCTGGAACTCTGCTAAACGAGCAGAAGAGCACGACCGCGTAAAACATCATTAATCGCCCTATTTATTTAGTGGAACACGTAACATGTTGAATTATCTATATACGTATGCCGAAACCATCGTTGATGGTGACGGCATACGTTTTTCCATTTATCTGGCCGGATGCACACACCATTGTCCCGGATGCCACAATCCCGAATCGTGGAATCCTAAAGCCGGCACTCCCCTCACCCGTGAGAAAATAGAAGAATTCATAACCGAAATCAACTCAAACCCATTGCTTGACGGAGTAACTTTTTCGGGAGGAGATCCTATGTTTAATCCCAAAGAGTTCATTCCTCTGCTACGCGAAGTAAAAGAGCGTACCGGACTTAACATTTGGTGCTACACCGGATATACCTACGAGCAGCTATTAGCCGACGAAGAACGAAGAGCCGCACTTAACTATATAGACGTGCTAGTAGACGGACGCTTTGTGCAAGAGCTGTACCAACCCACGCTCGACTTCAGAGGAAGCACAAATCAGCGCATACTCACTATAGACCATTCCACGGCCTACTAACGCGAAAAGCCCGAAACAGCGCATAAAGAAACCTACCATGCTGCATTAAGCCCAGCGTCAGAAAGAACAAAATCGTTTAACATATCGAATTGAATTCTTAAAAACCGTTACCGCACACGGTGTTTTAACAGCCTTTTCTTGACATACATCATGAAAAGGTCCAAAATATGCTAAAAAACATATCAAGCTATTGCAGATTAAACAGAAAGCCATACCTTTGCATCGTGGTTGTGAAACCAAAAGGTAAAAAGATACACAAAAACGGTATTAGATTTTAATTAAGGTAAAACTATTATAGAGGTATTAGAACAATAAGGTAAAAAGCAATTTTATTTAGGTATTTGTTTTTAAGGTTATATTAAAGATTAGTTTTTAGGTTTTAGTTTTCAATAAGGATTAGAAAATTAAGGTAAAAAAGAAGGTGATTAGGTTTACTTTTAAGGTAGGAAAAAAGATTAAGGATAACACAACAACTAAACGTAAAAAAGATGCAAGAACCCATTAAGGGGGTTCTTTTGGAAGTCGGCGGTGTTCATTACGAAATAATGGGCGACGCTTTTTTTATGTCCGCACCGCCCATCATTCATTATTATTTCACTACTATTTCATCTATAAACAGCACTCCGCCAATCTTACTGTCGGCATCCGCCTGATAACGGATATAGCGTGCACGCGTCTTTCCCTTCCATCCGAAGTTCTTAAACGATACTTTATCGTCTTTAGTAACTTTATGATTGACTTCCGCCAATACGGAATAGTGTTCACCGTCTTCCGAAGCCGAGATAATCACTTTAGTTGGCATATACACGTCCGGTCCGCATATCTGCATGAAATCGGCTCCTACGCTATGAATAGTCTTCATTTCTTCCAAATCGATAACTACATCTATACGCGGATTACCCACAAAGCCCTGCCAACGCTGGTCGCTGTAATTCCATCCGCCACGTATACCGTCGGTTAGTGTCTGCTCACCGTTAGCCGGATAATTCCTCCAATACGGACGCTTATAGGTTACTTTCTTTCCTAACGCCAAATGTTTTATCGGTTTCAGTGCCTCCTTACGGTTGCCTTGTTCCTTGCTATAATTAAACGTATGATATCCTTTTTTACGCAACTCAGGCAGTGCCGCCAACACACGCTTACGGAAAGACTCCCACGATTTCTTTTCAGGCTGACTCCATGCCACCTCTGCCAGAGCCAATGAGCGCGGATAAAGCATATATTCCGCATGTTCGGCTGTAGGAACATACTCCGTCCAGAGATTAGCCTGTACACCATAAATCAGCTTCGATTCTTCGGCAGAAAGCGAATCGGGCACCGGATTATAGCTGTAAACCTTCTCAAGCGGAAGATAACCGCCGATGGCAAGAGGCTGAGAGTTTGGAGCATCCTGATAACTGTCGAAGTAGCAATACGCACCCGGTGTCATTACGGCACGATGTCCAGAACGTACTGCGTCTATACCGCCTTGCTCGCCACGCCATGACATTACCGTAGCGTTAGGAGCTACACCGCCTTGCAATATCTCATCCCATCCCAAGAGATGGCGTCCTTTTGAATTCAAATATCTTTCTACACGCTTAATCAGATAACTCTGCAACTCGTCAACTCCTTTCAAGCCTTCGTCTTTCATGCGTTTCTGGCAAAGCGGACAAGTGGGCCATGATGTCTTACTGGCCTCATCGCCACCTATATGAATATATTCCGAGGGGAACAATGCTATAACCTCATCGAGAACATTCTCTATAAACTCGAAAGTTTTTTCGTTTCCTACGCAGAAATCGCGCTGCTTATAGAGTTCGTGCGTGCACGACAGTTCCGGATAAGCCGTAAGCACTTCGCCCGAGTGCGATGGCATCTCAATTTCGGGCACTATGATTACACTACGCTTACGGGCATAGTCTATCAAGTCTCGCATTTCGTCTTGCGTATAAAAGCCTCCTTGTGCACGCGAATCGAATTGTTCGCAATACTGGCTTCCGTTATCGCTCCAATCTCTCCAGTTCGCATACGGACGCCATGCGGCGAATCCCGTAAGTCGAGGATACTTCTTTATCTCCAAACGCCATCCAGCCTCATCTGTAAGGTGAAGATGCAAACGGTTTATCTTTAGCGACGACAATAAATCTATCTGTTTTTTCACGAAATCGAGCGAACGGAAGTGGCGCGATACATCGAGCATGATACCTCTGTAAGGAAAACGCGGCGCATCGTCAATGTTGCAAGCACGCACTTTGCCGTGTCCAGCCTCCGCCAGTTGCACTAATGTCTGTATACCGTAAAACAATCCAGCCGATGTTTTAGCCTTCAGCTTCACTTCATCAGAAGTCACCTCCAGGCGATATCCTTCGTCGGGCATAGCCGCGGTCTTGTCTAGTTCCAGACGGATGTTTTTCTCTCCGTCGGCAGGTTGTGATACATAGTTCACCAGATAAGCCGAATACGAAAAAGCCGTTTTCACTACATCCGTTTCATCTTTTGTTCCACTGAAACAAACATTCGCCCCATTCTTCCAGCTGAAAGTTCCTTTTGCCTGTTCATAAGACAACGGAGCCGGAGTGACCGGTACAATATTGGCCGCCATCGCGCTTCCGCCACCCAGCAAAGCCATAACTAAAAAGCAAGAAAAGAGTCTTCGTTTCATACAGTTAAGGTTTAGGTTGATTATATTCATATCGCAAATATAATAATCTACTTTTACATTTGCCCGACTTGCAAATAATAAATGCCATATTAGAATTCTGCACATTTCTCAACAAAGTTGTCTTACTACGGTCGAAGTAAGCACGTTGACCGTTCGATGTGAACGCTTACTTCGACCGTAGTAAGCGTTCACATCGTTCGAAGTAAGACGACTTTGTTAATACTTTTTACGGCTCAAATTAGAAAAGCAATAGACTCTTTAGCAATAATCATATTTGTAGGATTACAAACAAAAAAAGAAGGTATGCTTTTCCACATACCTTCTCACTCAAAATTCAGTCAATCCAAAATAAAATGTAGCATTAACCCAGTTGCCATCGCCATAAATATTACTTATCTATTTTATCTATTGTATTAAGCTTCTTGTCTACCAACATTACATCGGCAGGAGCCAAGTCAATACGAACTTTACGGTTGGCAGTAAACTTCAGCACGAACAATTCTTCAGAGCCTTCCAGCGTCGGCTTATTTCCTACATTTACGAAAGTAGGATAAAGAGCTTTCACGCCATTGGTATGCAAGCGGTCGTAAGTAAGGTTCTCCATATCTTTAACCGCCTTGGCTTCTACCCCAACGAAGGTCAAGTCTTGCGCATTATAAGGCAAGGCGAAGCTCAATGCGTTTACGCCCTTCATGTCTGCGCCACGTACCACTACACTTACGGTCTCTCCCTTTTCGTAAACCTTCTTTGCTGTAGAAAGAGCAACCTTTCCGCTGAACAAAGTATCGGCTTTCTGAATTTTCACGCCACCGTCGAGCTGAGTAGCTACAACCGATATATCGAATGCGTCAATCAATCCGTTACGGTTAATATCGCCTTTGCTGATATAGCCTTCATAGTCTGAATCACCCTTACGGAGTCCGGTATAGTTCATATACGAAGTCAAGTCGTTATGGTCAATCTTTCCGTCGGCATTGATATCGCCCTGCAGATAACCTTCGGTGCCCGGTTTACGGAACACGTAGATTTCGCGTCCTGAGCCGTAGTATCCTACACCTTCTGTTACCGACAGACGGATGTAACGTGCCTCGGGTGCTCCTTCGAATTTGAATTCTTTCATATCAGCGTTACGCTTCCATTCAAAGGTTCCTGCCTCTGTCCATGTCTTCTTATCCATACTGTACTCTACCTTACCCTTCAGCAACATTCCGTTAACACCGTCTATGCGAGGCAAGTACTGGAACTTATCAAGCTGGTTTACGGTACGCAAGTCCATAACTACATTGAACGGAACGGCTCTAACCTGATATTTGGTATGCCACATCTCACCGCTTTCATTCAAGTCGAACAGACGTGCTATTCCTTTACCCCACTGTGTTTCTGCCGAACATTCGCCACGTATGCCGCGGATAGCGAATTCCAACGGGTCGGATTTCGTTGTTACAGAATAATCAGCCCAAGCCGAAGCGCCGTCTTTATTTACCGCACGCACCTTCAAGTCGTACTTAGTTACCGGAGTCAGGTCTGAAAGCACAAACGACAAGTCGCGGATTGTAGTGTAACGCATTCCCTGGAAATCTATTTCATAATAATCGGCACCTGCTACCTTATCCCACTTCGGTTTCAGTGTATAAGCAGTAATGTCATCGGCTGCTATGCTAACCGATGGAGCCGACAAAGCGCCTGTGCTAACCAGATAGCGGTCGGCAGGAGCGTAGCGGAATCCTTCGGCATTAAGCACCACTGCAGATGCGGTGACATCGGCTTTCTGCACCTTTACCCAAACCTGCGGATTCTTGGTAATCTTCACGTTCTCGAATTCGCTGCCCTTAGTAGCGAAACGGTTCAGTTGAAGAGCCTCATTATAATAGTATACATTATCTCCCGCTTCAAAATCGGCAAGCGTAGAAACTTCTGTCAGTTTTATCTTAGACTTGCCTATCTGCACGCTGAGTTTTTTGGGGCGTTGAGTTACGTTCACGCGGAACTCGGTCTGCTTTTCTTTTACCAATCCGGTAAATTCGCCTTCTGTTGGATGAACGGTCACTGTCAATTTACCCTTAGCATCGGCATCCGATTCTATAAGTGTAGTTGCACTGCGTCCTAATTTATATTCTTCGGATATTCCATCGTCATCATATTCTGTAAACGATGTCTTGCCATTAGGATAAAGCTCGTAAATGCGGAGTTCCTTATTTATTTCGTTGATGTTATTGTTAGGATTAACCATAGGTATGATGGCTCCGTTCTTCACGAATACCGGCAATTTCCATATAGGAGCGTCGAAATTGTTTATGATACAATTTCCCTGATACAAATCACCGCTCTGATAATCTATCCATTCGCCTTCGGGCAGATATATCCCGTTTCGTATATCATTGCCCTTATCGTCAGAACGGGTAGCCTCATAAATAGGAGCTACCAAGAAAGACGGTCCGTACAGATACTGATACTGTGTAGCCTTGCCGTAAGTATATTCGTTAGGATAATCAAGGAACATGGCACGTATCATCGGCTTTCCGTCTACCGACTCGTGCGCTATGCTATAGGCATAAGGAAGAAGTTCTGATTTAAGTTTCAGATACATACGGTTGATAGAAGCAGCCGGTTCGCCAAGCGCATGAGGATATTTTTCGTTTGCGCCCCATCCGTCCATGTTGAGCTGCATAGGCGTGAATGTCTTCCACTGGAAATCGCGCATGTTCACAATCTGATTCTTTCCGCCGAAAATACCGTCCATATCGGATGTAATGTTAGGTTGCCCTGATAAGCCAGAGCCTATATAGGTAGGAATATGGAAGCGGATATACTCCCACACACCGCCGGTTTGGTCGCCCGACCATACTCCGGCATAGCGCTGCGTTCCTGCCCAACCATCGAGAGAGATGATGAACGGACGTGCGTTATTTCCATAGTAAGGCATGATTTCACCTACATCTGCCACACCGTTCAGTCCGAAAGAATAGCCCGCTCCTACCCATGCCACATCGGTTTTGAGCACACGTACTCCGGCATCGCGCACTTCTTTCACAATGTCGCGCTGCAACAATGCGCTCACACCTTCCTTAGGATGCAAGTCCGACTGTGTCCACAATCCTATCTCCACCCCATTCTTTCGTGCATAGTCGCCCAGCTCTTTCAGGTTCTGAATATTTCCGTCTAATGTTTCAGTCTGTCCGTAACCGGCTCCGTAACCATCGTTCGGAAGAAGCCATCCCAACGGCATATCATGATTGCGATAACGGTCTATCACCGCACGCGCAGAGAACTGATAGTTTCCTTTTTCGCCATTAAGCGATTCTTTTATGCCTCCGTTGTTTTTCTGGCTTTCCTTATATCTCTTTCCGTCTTCGAAAAGGATGCCTTTTTCATCTTCTTTCCAATAGTCGCGGTTATAAGCATTAAGATGTCCTTCGTAGAATCCGAACTTAGGCAGCAACACCGGATTTCCGGTAAGCTGATAGAAATCATTAAGCAACGCTACGGCTCCATCGTTTACCATGATGAACAAATCAAGATAGTTTGTATCGTGGCTCAATGTAACCTGTCCTTTTTCGGTGGCTCCAAAATCGTATCTTCCTTTTTTAAATGTGTGCCACATTACTCCGTATCCCTTAGTAGACCAATAGAACGGTGTTGGTGAAGCTACTCCACCGTCTACCCAACTGTTTTGGTTTTCTATGGCGATAGATCTTCCCTTGTGCGAGAAGCGTCCGTTCTGCACGCCGCCTCCGTAGAAGTATTCATCAGAATTCTCTTTTAAAGTAAGAGTAACCTTATTCTTTTCAAAGTTCGGAGCTTTCAGTTCTTCTAACACCGTCGCTCCGGTAGAAAGGTTTATCACTTTCATCAGTCCGTTGCTGCGGTCTATCTGAACACTGATTTTAGATGTGGAAACAGTTACGTTACCCGACGCTTCGCCAATATTTAAGTCTGAAAGCGACTTGCGTGGACTGTTCACCAATATCTGCGCTTCGGGCTTAGCTTCCGGATTACGCACTATCCCTCCGTTGTTGTCTTGAAATACACGGAAGATATTGTCGCCATAGAAATCGAGCAGCATACGCTGATTGTTTGCCAACAAAACCTCTACTGTAGTAGCGTTAAGTCGGTTTACTGACGAAACTACGTTTGCCGCCACAGCAGCAGATGGATTAGTTCCGAAATTCTTAGCGCAAACGGCATGAGACGATACTGAAGGACAAAGCATTGCAGATACACCAAGCACCCACAAAGCCGACCTCATTTGCTTTACGTTATTCTTCATTTTTATGTCTTTTTATATTAGTTCTAAACAGATAATTTATTGCGGCGATAAAAGTATCCATTTTATTGTTTTAGTGCAAGAGACTTGCAAACTTGAAAAGAAAACCTTTCCTTTGCGCCCGATTTATTCACTAATCTAATTAATAACAATGAACGAAAACAATCAGAAAAGCAGCCGCTCGGTTCGTTTCCGACGCTTTACCAACTGCCCGTACGCTGTTTTCCGTAGCCTGAAAAATCAGGTAAACATCGGTGTGCTTACTATCCCGATGCTGGCAGTGGCCAACCTGAACGTTGCTTCGGCTCAGACCGACAATCAGGTGAAAGAAAAGATGTACGAAATGGAGGAAGTGGAAGTGACCGGTAGCCGCGCACCGCTGACAGTGAGTCAGGCGGCAAGACTGGTAACTGTGCTCGATCGTGAAGCTATCGCTAACGCGCCTGCGCAAAGTGTAAACGACCTTTTGAAGTATGCCATCGGCGTTGACGTACGCCAACGTGGTAACTTAGGAGCACAAACAGACATCAGCATCCGAGGGGGATCATTCGATCAAATTACTATCTTGCTAAATGGAATCAACATTTGCGACCCTCAAACCGGCCATAATGCAGCCGAATTCCCAGTAGACATAAGCGAAATAGAACGTATTGAAATCCTTGAAGGACCTGCCGGAAGAGTTTATGGCACGTCTTCTCTTATGGGAGCTATCAACATCGTGACCCGCATCGACAAGCAGAGCGGAGCGGCAGTACACGCTGAAGGTGGTTCGTACGGTTATTTCAATGGCGGTGGCCATGCAAGCGTTGTCAACGGCAGATTCAGCAATCAGGTATCGGGTAGCTATACTCGTAGCGACGGTTTCAGCAGAAACAAAGCCGGAGGACTTAACGCTGACTTTAAACAAAGCAAAGGATTTTATCAGGGAAATTATCGTGGCGACCAAGTAGACGTGAAATGGTATGCCGGAATCAGCAATAAGGATTTCGGTTCGAACACATTCTACGGAGTCAGCTCGGACGACCAATTTGAGCATACCCGTAAATTCCATACCGCAGTACAAGCTGAGACTAAAGGACAAAACTATCACTTCAAACCATCGGTATATTGGAATAGAGGTGAAGACCGTTTTGAATATTTCCGCGGAAAAGGAGAGAACACGTACAACTACGGACGTACGGATGTGCTTGGCCTCAACTTGAACAACTACGTAGAGACCGTTTTAGGAAAGACGGCTTTCGGCGCAGAGTTCCGTAACGAAGGCATCATCAGTACTAAACTGGGTGAGCCTCTTGATAATCCGACTAAAATACATGGCGTAGACAGAGACTACGATAAAGGATTGAACCGTACAAACATGAGTTTCCACTTGGAACATACGGTGATATTGCCGCGTTTTACCCTCTCGGCAGGAGTCATCGCTACCAAGAACACTTGGGATGGCGAAGGATTCAAATTCTATCCGGGCGTAGATGTGAGCTACCAGTTGGCACGCGACTGGAAGATTTATGCATCGTACAATACCTCGCTTCGTCTGCCATCGTTCACAGAACTTTATTACACCATGCAAGGGTATAAAGCCGACAAGCATCTGAAAGCGGAGAAGATGCAGGCTTTCGAAGGGGGAATTAAATACTTGACCCCTGGAGTGAAAGCTACTGTAAGCGTATACCGTAATCATGGTACAAACATGATAGACTGGATTAGAGACACTTCGAAAGGAGAAGACGAACCTTGGCAGTCTGTTAATCACACAAAACTTAATACTACAGGAGTAGAAGCGTCTGTATTGTTCGACTTCCGCCACTTCGTAGGCAAGAACGCTTTTGTAAAAGACTTCAATGTATCGTACTCTTACATTGACAAGGACAAAGAAAGCGAGCCAAATATCGTATCGCAATATGCCTTGGAGTATCTGAAGCATAAGGTAGTGGCACAGACTAACTTGCGTCTGTACAGCAAACTCAACCTGAATATCTCTTATCGTTGGCAAGACCGTATAGGCAACTATACTACCGACGGAAAGACAATGAGCTACAAGCCGTACACATTGCTCGATGCCCGCCTGTCGTGGGATGCCAAGCAATACAGACTGTTTGCAGAAGCCAACAATATCTTGAATAAAACGTATTACGACCACGGCAATGTTCCCCAGCCTGGAATCTGGGTTCGTGCCGGAGCCACTTATCGTTTTAATTTCTGACGCTACAAGCAGAACTTAAAATAAAGAAACGCCACACTGCGGTCTGTAAAGATACAGATAGCGTGTGGCGTTTCATTTATATATCAATGTTTAGAACTCTTTAATAGTACGGTTCTTAACCTTGCGAAGCATGGTTTGAAGCTCGAACAACTTTTCGGGATATTTAGCCGATACGTTTTCGCGCTCGGTCACCTTATTCATTTCATACAGTTGCGGTATGCTGCAATTGCCGGTTTCTATCTTCGGACCCCAAGTAATCATGGGTCCACCATCGTTAGGTTCTATATATTTCCAATCCTTAGTACGGATAGACAGCACATGATTTGCCGCCATCTCTACTATCCACGGACGGTCGTTTGTATCTTCGCCAAGCAAAGTGCTCAAGTGGCTGTGGCTATCGGGTGCACTACCTTTCGGCATACGTGCGTTTATCATTTCCCCCAAAGAAGCCATCCAGTCTATTTGAGAAATCAACGCGTCAGATTCTTTAGATTTCTTTATCTTAGCAGGCCAACTCACAATGGCGGGAACTGCCGTTCCACCTTCGAAAGCACTGTATTTATTTCCACGCCACGGACCCGCAGGCTTATGTCCGTTCAGTAATTCTTCAGCACGGTCTACATATCCGTCGTCTACTACCGGACCGTTATCGCTCGATAAGATAATCACTGTGTTATCCGCTAATCCCAAACGTTCCAAAGTCTTAGTAAGCTGACCTACAGTCCAGTCGAACTGCACGATAGCATCGCCACGCAGCCCCATAGAACTCTTTCCGCGGAAACGTTCATGCGGAAAACGAGGCACATGCACATCGTTTGTAGCGAAATACATAAAGAACGGCTCATGCTGATGCTGCTCTATGAAACTGATGGCATGAGTTGTGATAGAATCGGCAATGTTTTCGTCTTTCCACAAAGCCTTTCCACCTCCTTTCATATAACCTATACGTCCGATACCGTTCACGATAGACATATCGTGTCCGTGGCTCGACTTCAAGTTATAAAGCAACTCCGGATTATTCTTTCCGGTAGGCTCGCCTGGAAAGTTCTTTTTATAGCTCACCTCAATAGGAGCCGACTCGTCATAGTTGGCAACAAATCCGTTTTCTATGAACACACACGGCACACGGTCGGCAGTGGCAGCCATTATATAATGATAATCGAAACCTAAATCGGCTAATCCGGCAGGCAGCGGAGCGTTCCAATCTTGCTCTCCATCCTTATCGCCCAATCCGAGATGCCACTTTCCGAATGCGGCGGTAGCGTATCCCGAATTCTTAAACATATCTGCCATGGTATACTGCTCCGGACGGATAATCATGCCGGCGTTTCCGGCAGCTATATCAGTACCCGGCTTACGCCAAGCGTACTCTCCGGTAAGCAATGAATATCTTGAGGGAGTACTGGTAGAAGCTATGGCATGGGCGTTGGTAAACCGTACGCCATGCGTAGCAAGTCTATCAACATTAGGTGTTTTCATATTCTTTGCTCCATAGCATTGCAAGTCGCCATATCCCAAATCATCGGCATAGATAATGATTACATTCGGCTTGTCATTCGACTTCTTGCTCTGGGCATCAGCTGCCAACGCACACTGAAAAGCCATCGGTGCCAGCGCAGCCGTTAAAGTTAAACAGGTTCTTTTCATATTATCAGTCAGTTTATTACTGACAAACTTACTAATTTTCTTGAAAAGAGCAGAATGCTTACGGAGTAATTGTATGAAAGTTTGCGAATAAAAAATCGTCGCTTCTTCTGAAATTCTCTATACTTAGCCTAAGTATATAAAAACTTAGCTTAAGTTTATATATACTCAGCTTAAGTTTATATATTCTTAGCCTGAGTATAGAGAGTTTATTATAAAACCGCACATCTGCTTCTGCCATGCAAAAACAAATGTGCGGTCTATATATTGTTATGACGGTTCTATCAGAACAAGAATCTCAATACGTCATTAAAATTAGCCCATATCAACAATGCGAAAAGCAATACCATTCCTACAATCTGAGCATACTCAAGGAACTTGTCGCTCGGCTTGCGGCGAGTGATGATTTCATAAAGCAAGAACAATACGTGTCCGCCATCCAAAGCCGGAATAGGAAGTATGTTCATGAACGCAAGAATAATAGAAAGGAATGCGGTCATCTCCCAGAAACGCTGCCAATCCCACATCTTGGGGAATATGCTTCCGATAGTACCGAAGCCGCCTACGCTCTTGGCTCCTTCTTTAGTAAATACATACTTCATATCGTTTACGTAGCCTTTCAGAGTATTGATACCCAATTCTACACCGGCAGGGAACGAAGCGAAGAAGCTGTAATCCTTAACAGTCATCTTATAATCTAAAGCATGTGCTATGGCTTGTACCTTGAAATTATTGTCGGTATGTACGTCTACTGTGTCGCGCACGCCTCCACGTGAATAAACCAACGAGAACGAAGCCGATGTTTTCTGCTCTAATTCAGCCTTTACCTTAAGCATTTCCATCTGGTCGAAGAACTCATTCCAGCTATTCATGGCAGTACCGTTGAACGCTATCAACGAGTCGCCTTTCGCTATACCAGCTTGTGCAAAACCACCGCCCGGTATTACTGAATCAACTACGTTAGGACAAAGCACCGAAACAAATGCAGGGTCTTCCTTGGCTACATCGAGCAAGCTCAATTCTGGCATAGCAATCTTCGCTTCCTCGCCATTACGCAATACAGTAACCTCGCGAGCCTCTACAATGCTGCGTATCATATCCATATTGAAACGAGTCAATTCTTCACCGTCGGCACTCTTCAGGATATCGCCGTCGCGGAAACCTATCTGCTTGGCTGTTTCATTGAACTTCATACCATATGTCATGTCTTTCAACGCAACATAAGAATCGCCCCATGTATAAAGAATCATTGAATAGATAAAGAGCGCAAGCAAGAAGTTCATCAATACACCGCCTATCATAACCAGCAAACGCTGCCATGCCGGTTTTGCGCGGAATTCCCACGGCTGAGCCGGCTGTTTCATCTGCTCGGTGTCCATAGACTCGTCTATCATGCCGGCTATCTTACAATAACCGCCTAAAGGCAACCATCCCACACCGTATTCTGTTTCACTATTCTTGGGTTTGAACTTGAAAAGCGAAAACCAAGGGTCGAAAAAGATATAGAACTTTTCTACACGTATCTTGAATAGACGCGCAAAGAAGAAGTGTCCTCCTTCGTGAATAATCACCAACAGCGAAAGGCTGAGTATGAGTTGGAGGGCACGAATCAAAAATGTTTCCATCTAACTGTTTACTTGTGTTTATTGTTAATACTTGTCGTTTTTTATTTCTTCAATCCATTAATTACCAGTTCGGCGGCAATACGGCGAGTCTCCGCATCGGTCGATACATAATCCTCGTAAGTAGGTTTCTGAATGAAAGGCACTTTCTGCATGGCAGCCTCTATCACATCGCTCATGCCGAGGAACGAAACACGGTCGGCCAAGAAAGAAGCTACTACCACTTCATTGGCGGCGTTTACGATGCAAGGCATGTTTCCTCCTTGATGCAAGGCCTCGTAAGCCAAAGCCAAGTTACGGAAACGTTTGGTATCGGGAGCTTCGAATGTCAGTTCATTGCATTTCATAAAGTCGAGTCGGTCGAACGACGAACGTACTCTATTAGGATAAGAGAAAGCATACTGGATAGGCAAACGCATATCGGGCACTCCAAGTTGCGCTTTCACAGCTCCGTCTTCAAACTCTACCATAGAGTGAATAACCGACTGAGGATGAACCACCACTTCTATCTGGTCTGGACGAACTCCGAACAGCCACTTGGCTTCTATCACCTCGAATCCTTTATTCATCATAGACGCAGAGTCGATTGTAATTTTCGCTCCCATACTCCAGTTAGGATGCTTCAACGCCTGTTCTTTTGTTACCGTCTGTAGTTGTTCGGCAGTAAATGTTCTAAAAGGTCCCCCCGAAGCAGTAAGGATAACTTTTTCGATAGGGTTATTCATTTCAAGGCATTGGAATATAGCCGAATGCTCTGAATCGACCGGCAATATAGGAGTATGATACTGATTGGCAAGCTCGTTTATTATCTCTCCTGCCACCACCATAGTTTCCTTATTTGCCAAAGCGATGATTTTACCTGCACGTATAGCGTTCATAGTGGGGCGCAAACCGGCATATCCCACCATAGCCGTAAGTACAATATCTATAGTCTTCTCTTCTACCACCTGACATAAAGCGTCGGCTCCGGCATACACCTTAATGGGCAAGTCGGCAAGCGCCTCTTTCAGATATAGATATTTGTCTTCGTTTGCTATAACAACGGCATCTGGCATAAACTTACGAGCCTGTTCTATAAGCAAGTCAACTTTATTATTGGCTGTCAATACATAGGCTTCGTACAAATCGGGGTGTTCTTCTATCACCTGAAGAGCCTGTGTACCGATAGAACCCGTAGAGCCTAATATGGCAATCTGTTTCTTTTTCATAATCAATTAAAAAACAATGTATTTTTCAGGATTTATAGGATTACCTTTATACCACAATTCGAAATGAAGGTGTCGTTTTTCGTCCGAAGAAGCGGCATTCTTTCCTATCAATGCCACCACTTCTCCACCTTTTACCTTATCTCCTTCGCGATGCATCAACGATTCGCAGTGTTTATATATAGTCACAAAGTTGCGGTCGTGCTGAATTTGTATCACATAGCCCCATTCGGCAGTATACGACGCAAAAATCACCGTTCCGTCGAGGGGAGCCAATACATTTTCTTGCACGTCTGGAGTCAAGTCTATACCGAAATGACCTTTCTCCGGATTGAATCCGTCGGATATAACACCGCGTATAGGGCGATAGAACACTATTCCCGCCATATCGGCATTATGCTCTACAGCAGTAAGGTTATAGCGTTCTTTTTCTTCGTATTTCTTTCGGAATTCGTCTTCTTCTTTAGAACGGGCCACTAATTCTTCGGCGCGTTTATCGGTAAGCGAATCGATAGACTGAACCGTATCGGCTTTCACCTGACCCTCAAGTATGTCCTTGATGTTCATTATATAATAGTTCTGTCTATCCAATGCTTTCTGCAACGAGTCGGCACGCAGCGCGTTCTCTACTATCTGCGAGCGCATCTGGCTATCCATATAGCCCGGCAGATAATTTCTTAAAGGAGTAAATATGATAATGACGGCAGCTATAAGAAAGATAACGACACAGGCACTCATAAGCACCGAAAGACCATTTAGTTTAGAGACATGAAGCCCGAACACTTCTTCCAAAGTGTTCTCATTTATAATGGCCAGTTTATACTTAAACTTTACATTGTGCCAAAACGCCTTGCGTCCTCTACGTTTCTTCATAACAAGCTACTCTAATAATCCCTCAGGGATATTCACTTTTAATATTCGTTTCTTCTTGTCCAAGTCGACAATGAATTCTTCGTGAGCAGGCAAGAGAAGTTCTTCTCCGTCTTTCTTTTCGATGACGAACAGTACATTCATCGTCGCGTCGTCTACATCTATTATCTCGCCCAGATAGCCATGAAGCACATCTTCTACCTTGAATCCGACAAAGAAGTTCCACGACGGTATGTCGTCTGATGTGTTATATACGTATTTTTTAGGGAAATACACTTCTACATTAGTCAGCATACGTGCCCGTTCGGCGGTATCAATGCCCTCAAACTTTACCAATGCCACATCGTCCGAGCGGAATCTGTATTCTTCTATAAAGAAAGGAACCAATATTCCGTCGAGCAACAAAACCAGATAGTCACATTCGTCTGTTCTGTCGAACACGTCGTCTGTAAAAGTGAACGAGACCTCTCCCTTCACTCCGTGAGGCTTATTGATAATGCCTATTCTAAAAACTTCGTCTCTCTTTATCATATTTTATTTTTAATCTTCTACACGAGTGATACGTGCTCCCAAAGCGGAGAGACGTTGCTCGATATGCTGATAACCTCTGTCTATCTGCTCAATATTCTGTATATGACTAATTCCATCGGCACTCATGGCGGCGATAAGCAAAGCTATACCCGCACGTATATCCGGCGAAGACATTGTTTTTCCACGCAAACGGAAGTTATGATCGTGTCCTATCACAACCGCCCTATGCGGGTCGCACAATATAATCTGAGCTCCCATGTCTATCAGTTTATCTACAAAGAACAAACGGCTTTCGAACATCTTCTGATGAATAAGCACGCTGCCTTTTGCCTGAGTAGCCACAACCAGCATTACACTCAGCAAGTCGGGCGTTAATCCAGGCCACGGAGCATCGGCAATAGTCATAATGGAACCGTCGATGAACGATTCTATCTCATAATGTTCCTGACTAGGCACAAAGATATCATCGCCTCTCTGTTCCAACTTTATACCTAAACGGCGGAAGCTATCGGGTATGATTCCCAGATTATCGTATGATACATTCTTGATTGTAATTTCACTGCCTGTCATGGCTGCCATTCCGATAAAGCTACCTACCTCAATCATATCAGGCAATACCTTATGCGTGCATCCCTTCAGTTCTTTCACACCCTGAATAACCAAACGGTTAGATGCGATACCTGAGATTTTTGCACCCATACTGTTAAGCATACGGCACAATTGCTGAACATAAGGCTCGCAAGCCGCATTATATATAGTAGTTTCGCCCTCGGCCAATACTGAAGCCATCACGATATTGGCAGTACCGGTAACCGAAGCTTCATCGAGCAACATATAAGTTCCTTTCAGCTTATCGGCAGTGATAGAGAACAGTCCGCTCTCTTCATCGTATTCGAAATCGGCGCCCAACTTCTGAATACCTAAGAAATGGGTATCCAAACGACGGCGACCAATCTTGTCTCCTCCCGGCTTGGAAATCATGGCTTTGCCAAAGCGGGCAACCAACGGTCCTACAAGCATCACCGATCCGCGCAGACGAGAACATCTTGCCAAGAAATCCTTGCTTTCAAGGTAATTCAGGTTCACCTCATCGGCCTTGAAAGAATATTCTCCAACGCCTTTCATTGAAACCTTTACCCCCATATCGCGCAAGAGTTGGATAAGGTTATTCACATCAAGTATATTGGGGATATTGGTTATCGTCACCTCTTCCGAAGTCAACAATGTAGCACACACCACCTGAAGCACTTCATTCTTCGCGCCTTGAGGTAGTATTTCCCCACACAATTTATGTCCGCCTTCGATTACAAATGATGCCATAGAGACTGTTTTTTATATTTTAAAACTTCTTTTTCTGCTGATTGTTATTCGATACTGCCTTACGGCGTACAGCAACGAAACGCTGCTCCGCAAGTTTCATATCATCCGGGGTAAGTTTAATCTTTCCGCCCGACAACTCGTACAAGTCATCAAATATCTTTTGGTCTTCTACTCCGTCTTTATTCCAGTTGATGTAGTCCTTCTTCATGTGATTGGCTATCATCTTGAGGAGCTGTTGTTTTTCTTCTCCTTCTTCATAGTCGACAGCTATCGCTATCAAGTCCTGAATAAAATGTCCGTAGTGACGATAGCGTATCTTGCTTTGCGAATAAGGAATTCTATCGGGAGCGATTTCCAAACTTTCTTTCTTCACTATTTCTACCGGATAGTCTATATCCAATTTGAAATCGGCCATTATAGCCAGATGATCCCACAATTTATGATGGAAGTCCTCCATATCGCGCAGAGCAGGAAACATGCCACCCATAATATTGATTATGGTGTTAGCACATCGTTGACGCTCCTCACGATCGGCGATTGTGAGGCAATGGTCAACCATATTCTGTACGCTTCGTCCGTATTCTGGCAACGGCAACTTCCGTTGCTGGGTATTATATTCCATTCTTATAATAGTTTTTTAGGTGTTGAAGCCACGAACTCTTTCAGATAGAAAGGTTCGAAATAAGCTACGTCTTTATAGTCTTCTCGGGCTACGGCTTTCTCGGCCAACGGGAACATCCATTTTGCCAAAGGATGAATATCGCTAATGAAATGTGCGTTGGGGTGAGTAATCTTCTCGCGGCACTTCTCGGCACCGTTTCCGAAGAAATAAACCGGATGCTCGGCAAGGAACTCCGAATAAGAATTCTCGTCTATTATGTCTGCCGATACCGGACGTTTGGCATTCAGCGCACGGTCGTAAACAGCAGCGTATACTTCCATACGGCGTGCATCAATCATAGGGCAAAGCAATGCGTCTTCGGGCAAATCATGATGAAGCAATATGGGCACGCACATCACTTCGAGCGTAGGCAATCCTATCAATGGAATATTACGTCCGTAGCAGATACCCTTGGCCATAGAAACCCCGATGCGAAGTCCCGTATACGAACCCGGGCCGCAGCTAACAGCAACAGCATCAAGAGGTATGGCATGGTTGTCGATAAATGACAATGCTTCGTCAACATATACGCCCAACACTACAGCGTGGCTGGGTCCTTTAAAATCTTCTTTTGAAAAAATAGAAGCTCCGTCCTGACTCACTGCCACCGAACAGACTTCTGTAGAAGTTTCAATATGTAAAATACACGACATAGTTTATTAAATATATAGTAGAGTGCAAATATACACTTTTATTTGCACTTCAATTCCATAAAATCACTACTTTTGCAAAAAAACAAAAAGACTTATGATACAATCAATGACCGGATACGGCAAGGCTACAGCCACATTCGGAGACAAGAAAATCAACGTAGAAATCAAATCTTTAAACAGTAAGGCACTCGACCTATCTACACGCATCGCACCACTATATCGTGAAAAAGAAATGGAAATCCGCAACATGATTGCAAAAACCTTGGAAAGAGGTAAGGTGGATTTCTGTATCTATATAGAAAAAGAAGCTACAGAGGCGGCTACTCCTATAAACGCCGCTTTGGTAGAGAACTACTACAATCAAATAAAAAGCATCTCTGAATCTTGCAATATTCCATTGCCTGCAGATTGGTTCTCAACATTACTGCGTATGCCCGATGTATTGACCAAGGTAGATATACAGGAACTGAGCGACGAGGAATGGGAAGCCGCTTATAAGGTTATAGAAGAAGCCTTGCAGCATTTGGTAGATTTCCGCAAGCAGGAAGGCGCAGCACTTGAAAAGAAGTTCAATGAAAAGATAGACAACATAGCTCGTCTGCTGGAATCTATCGAACCTTTCGAAAAAGAACGTGTTTCTAAGATTAGAGACCGCATAACAGATGCGTTAGAAAAGACTATCAGCGTAGATTATGATAAGAACCGCCTTGAACAGGAGTTGATTTATTACATAGAAAAGCTGGATATCAACGAAGAGAAGCAGCGCTTGGCTAATCATCTGAAATATTTCCGCGAGACTATGGCAGGCGGACATGGACAAGGTAAGAAGTTGGGATTCATTGCTCAAGAAATGGGACGTGAAATCAATACTACCGGAAGCAAGTCTAACCACGCACAGATGCAGAACATCGTGGTACAGATGAAAGATGAACTGGAACAGATTAAAGAACAAGTATTAAACGTAATGTAATGAAAACGGGAAAACTGATTATTTTTTCGGCTCCGTCGGGTTCGGGAAAGTCGACCATCATTAATTATCTGCTTACGCAAAACTTGAATTTGGCTTTTTCTATTTCGGCTACCAGCCGCCCTCCACGCGGAACGGAACAGAATGGAGTGGAATATTTCTTCTTGAGTCCAGAGGAATTCAAGCAGCGCATAGCCAACGATGAGTTTCTTGAATACGAAGAGGTTTACGAAAACCGCTTTTACGGAACACTGAAGGCTCAGGTAGAAAAGCAGTTGGCTGCCGGACAGAATGTAGTGTTCGACGTAGACGTGGTAGGCGGATGTAATATCAAGAAGTTCTATGGCGAGCGTGCGTTATCGGTATTTATCCAGCCGCCTTCGGTAGAAGAATTGCGAAAACGCCTTAACGGACGCGGCACAGACACACCGGAAGTAATTGAAAGCCGAATAGCCAAAGCCGAATTCGAATTGGGATTCAGCGATAAGTTCGACGTAGTGATAGTAAACGACGACCTTGAAAAGGCTAAAGCCGAAGCGCTGAAAGTGATTTCTGATTTCATCAACAAATAAAACCAAACGACAATATGCCAAAAGACCCTAAAAAAGTGATGCGCACATTAATCATAATATGCGTCATCACGGGGCTATGCGCTACAGCCGTAGGCATCGTAGCGTTGGCTCTCAAAGAATATATCATCGCTGCCGCTATGTTTATCGTTGCTGGCTGGCAAGTATTGAAATTCATAAATTGGAGAAAGAAATGTCTCTAAGAGTCGGCATTTTCGGCGGAACATTCAACCCGATACATATAGGACATTTGGCTCTGGCCAACTATCTGCGTGAATTCGAGGGGCTGGATGAAGTGTGGTTTATGGTATCGCCACAAAACCCGTTCAAAAAAGACCAGATATTGCTAGACGACCATATACGACTGGAGATGGTGCAGGAAGCGATAAAAGACTATCCGTACTTTCGCGCTTGCGATTTTGAATTCAGTCTGCCGCGCCCATCATATACGGTAGATACGCTCAACAAATTGGCGCAAGCCTATCCCGAGCACAGTTTCACGCTCATAATAGGAGCCGACAACTGGAATTCTTTCTCTAAATGGAAATCGCCGGAAGAGATTCTGAAGAACCATCACGTGATGGTATACCCACGGCGAGGATACGATATCGACCTTAACAACATTCCTGCACATGTTACGGTAGCCGACACACCGCTGATAGAAATCAGCTCCACTTTCATCCGCCAATCTATAGCCGAAGACAAAGACATACGCTACTTTGTACATCCGGAAGTTTGGAGGATTATACAAGAACAACATCTATACAAATAAATGCGAACGGGGAATAAAGCTTAGCTTTACTCCCCGTTCTTTTTCTTCCAATTATCAACTTCTCTATGTTATGAGAACATTTAAGTTCTTTCTATCAAGCGCATTTCAGTACCTGACCGATACGCAATGTTGTAGTACGCTTTATACCATTAATGCGGCACAACTTATCGATAGATACATGATAACGGCGTGAAATACTGCCTAATGTATCGCCCTTACGAATCTTGTGATATTTCACCTCGCCACCGTCAGAACCTACAGCAGAAGCTATAGAGCGTCCTTGTTTCAGAGCCGCCAACGAACGACTACGCTGACTAGCATAACGATTGGCTCCACGAACAAACAGATAAGTGTCGGATACTATATCTTGATTAGGGAAATCGAATATGAATTCAGGATTGATAACCTCGCCCAAGAAACGAGTCTCGAAATGAAGATGAGAGCCGGTAGAACGTCCTGTATTTCCACCCAATCCAATAGGATCGCCTGCTCTTACATATTGTTCTTCTGCTACAATCTGCTTAGACAAGTGACCGTAGATAGTCTCTAATCCGTTATCATGACGAATAACTACATACTTACCATAGCCACGACGATCATATTTCACCATACGTATCTTTCCGTCGAAAGCGGCACGGATAGTATCGCCAATATATACCTTTACGTCAAGTCCCTCGTGCATACGGCGCCAACGTGGTCCGCACTTAGAAGTAATAACAGTATGAGTGGTAGGCATGCAAAAATTAGTAAGATCTATTCTGAAGCTATCGGGCACCTGAGCGTTTGCATACGCACGAACTCGATCGTTCGTCCAATTAGGATAGAGGCTATATGCCGGATAAGCCGATTGTTCTGCCTTAATCTGGCGAATCAACGCCAATGAGTCTACGGCTTTAAGTTTTCTGTCGATAGGAGCCTGACGCGCCAACAAATCTTGTCCAGATACGTTTACGCTGACCAACGCGAAAGCTGCCAAAGCGACTGTCTTAATACATTTTAAAATCATTCTTATATTTATATTTTTCAGCGATATCCATCAGCCGTTCGCAATCAGGATACAAAGGGGGTTGCGGCTGAGATAAGAATACCTTTCCGGTTTAAAACAATTCATTTTTAAGGCGTCTCAAATACAAATAGAGACTTTATTTTCAAAAAGCGTTTCAAATATAGCTATTTTCCGACTAAGTTAGACTCCCTATTAACTATTTTTTTCGTATTTTTATATAGGAAACTATGCATTTTACATGTTTATATGTTGTGCAACATATTTTACCGCTATCTTGACATAAATCAAGTATTAATTTAACAAACGCAATAATTCCATCGCTACAAACTCGAATTTCAGACGGCAACCTATACTTTTATCATGCATATAAGAAAAAGAAAGAATGCGAAGAGTCAAACAAAACATTGCGATGATTGAATTGAACCATCGTAATGTTTCAACTCAACCATCGCAATGTTTTTCTCGCACCTTTAGAGGCTCTTCACTCGTGCGTTATTTTTTTACCGTCATGAAATTACCGCCCAATTGACGTTCTTCTTGCGAAGCTCTTTAAGCTGTTGCCACACCACTTGATTCTTTGGATTCTCGCACTGAGGGTCCTCATCGAGCAGGCGTTCGGCTATATCGCGAACGTATTGCAGCAACTGACCGTCGCGGGCTATATCGGCTATCTTCAAATCGAAAGCTACCCCACTCTGCTGCGTTCCTTCCAAATCGCCGGGACCACGAAGCTTCAGGTCGGCTTCGGCTATTTCGAAACCGTCGTTGGTCTCTACCATAATGCTGATACGCTTACGTGTCTCTTCGGAAAGTTTATATCCTGTAACCAATATACAGTACGACTGATCGGCACCACGCCCTACTCTACCGCGCAACTGATGAAGCTGCGATAGTCCGAACCGCTCAGCGTTTTCTATCACCATTACAGAAGCGTTGGGCACGTTCACTCCAACCTCGATTACGGTAGTAGCCACCATTATCTGAGTTTGCTTAGCCAAGAAGCGCTGCATCTCGGCATCCTTCTCGGCAGGTTTCATTTTTCCGTGCACCTTACTTACTCTATATTCTGGGAACTCCTCACAGATATTAGTATAACCGTCTTCAAGGTTCTTGATATCCATCTTTTCGCTTTCCTGAATAAGCGGATAAACAATGTAAACCTGACGGCCTGCTTCTATCTGCTTACGGATAAAGGCGTAAAGCGAAGCCCTACGGTTATCAAACTGATGTACCGTCTGTATAGGTTTTCTGCCCGGAGGAAGTTCGTCGATAACAGACACATCGAGGTCGCCGTACAAAGTCATGGCCAATGTACGCGGTATGGGAGTAGCCGTCATAACCAATACGTGCGGCGGATAAATGTTCTTACTCCACAATTTAGCACGCTGCGCCACACCGAAACGATGCTGCTCGTCTATCACCACCAATCCGAGAGAAGAGAAATTAACCGTATCTTCTATCACGGCATGAGTTCCTATCAGAATCTTAACATCGCCTGTGAGCAGGTCTTTCAGAATAGTTTCACGACGCTTGCCTTTCACGTTGCCCGTAAGCAACTCTACACGCACATTCATGCCTGCCAGAAATCGGCAGATAGTTTCATAATGCTGATTAGCCAAGATTTCTGTAGGTGCCATCATGCACGCCTGATAACCATTATCGAGTGCTATAAGCATGGTCATCAGCGCCACAAGTGTCTTGCCGCTACCCACATCGCCTTGCAACAGACGGTTCATCTGTCGTCCGCTACCCATGTCGCGACGCATCTCCTTAATGACACGCTTCTGCGCACCCGTCAGCTGAAACGGAAGGTTTTGCGAATAAAATGTATTGAATATCTCGCCAACGTGCTCGAAAGGCAATCCGCGGAACTTGTTGCGGCGTTCCTTGGTGTAACGTAGTATATTAAGCTGCACATAAAACAGCTCTTCAAACTTAAGGCGATACTGTGCCTTGCGAAGTAATTCGGGATTCTGAGGGAAATGAATATTATATAACGCCTCGGCAAGCGGCATCAGATGAAACGACTCTACCATCCATGGGCTGAGGGTTTCTTCAAACGGCTCACGCTGAATGGCATGAAACAAATTACGCATCAGTTTCTCTACGGCATGAGAGTTGATGAGCATACGCTTCATCTTTTCCGTAGTATTATAATAAGGCTGAAGTCCCATGTTGCCGACAATAAGTTCATCGGCCTCATCTACATCGGGATGCGCCACGTTAATACGTCCGCCGAAGACAGTAGGTTTTCCGAATATGATGTATTCTACCCCAGCCTTTATCTTTCCCATAACGAACTTCAGACCTTGAAACCAAACGGCATCCATTACTCCTGTGCCGTCCGAAAAATGTCCTACCAACCTACGTTGACGTCCTTCGCCAAAGGTCTCGAAACTCAAAAACTTTCCACGCAACTGAATATAAGGCATATTACCATCTATCTCTCTGATGGTATAAATGCGGCTACGGTCTACATACTTATAAGGGAAATAATAAAGCAAGTCCTTAAAGGAAACGATATTAAGTTCCTTAGCCAGCAACGAAGCGCGTTGCGGACCTACTCCGGGCAAATATTTAATGTCGCGTGTTGATAAATCGAGCATGTCAAGACAATTACAAAAGAGCCTCTGCCACTTTCAAATCGAATGGCGTAGTGAGTTTAATGTTCTCTCTGTTTCCTTTAACCAAATGAACGGTAGCTCCGCAATGCTCCACAACTGAAGCATCGTCAGTAAACAAAGGGATATACTCTTGCGCATAGGCTTTTTTCAGCAAATCGACTGTAAACACCTGAGGTGTCTGCACTAATTTATAGCGGTCGCGAGGCACAGTTTCGCTTCCTCCGTCTTCACGAATATAGCGTACCGTCTCTACCACTTCGGTTACGGGCACTACAGCCTGCAACTGCGCAGCCTGTTCATAACATTCCTTTATTACACTCTGCGCCACGAAAGGACGCACACCGTCGTGCACGCCTACTACGCCGCCCGTAGACGGTATCAAAGCTAATCCGTTCTTTACAGAATGGAAACGAGTCTCACCGCCATTGGCCAACTGATAAGGAATAGAGAAATGATATTCCTCGCAGAGTCCTTTCCAATACGCCTGATGTGCGGAAGGCAGAACCAAAATGATATTTATCTGCGGGTCGTAGACATAAAAAGCCTCAATGGTACGCATCAATACAGGCATACCATTGATGGGCACAAACTGCTTAGGGATGTCACCACCCATACGCAGTCCCTTACCTCCGGCTACTATAATGACATATTTCTCCATTGCCACGTTAAGCGAAAAGCATTCCCTGTTTTACTTCGAGCACCTTTTCGGCACCGGCAAACTTCTCAAGAATAGTAAATCCGAATTCGGCAGCTGCGGCAGGACCTTTGCCTAAAATGAAATTATCGGCAACTTGCACCATTGCACCTGTACATTCGGCACCTTCCAGATATTGCTCAAAGCCAGGATAACAAGTAGCCTTCTTGCCTTTCAGCAAGCCACGATGTCCGTACACCAACGGAGCCGCGCAGATGGCAGCCATAGGCTTTTGCTCTGCGGCAAAGTCACGTATCAATTTATCCAAGCCCGAGTGCATGTCAAGATTAGCCGCTCCAGGCATACCGCCGGGCAAGACAATCATTTCTACATCCTCGGCGTTCAGCTCTTCGAAAAGCAAATCAGCCTCTACCGGAATCTGATGAGCTCCCATAGCTATACGGGTGCCTGTAACAGATACAGTCTTCACACTAAGCCCTCCACGGCGCATCACGTCAAGAGGTAACAAGGCTTCTATTTCTTCGAAGCCATCAGCCAAAAAGATACAGATTGATTTCATGATACGATAAATTTAAATTTTTATTTCAACTTAAAATAATAGGTAATGGTTCCGCTCTGGTTATCCACACCACTGATAGTTTCGAAACGAGCTCTACGGGCTGCATCCAACGCCGCTTTACGCAACAGTGGGTTCATCGTATTTGTTCGCTTGTGCATGATGTCTGTACTTACTACACGGCCTTGCGGGTCTACTACTATAGTCACTACCACACGACCTTCATCCTGCACGTTATATATAGGCTTCGGCAGTCCGCCGGGTCCAACTTTACGATCATTACCCAATTCGTATTCGCCCGAAACTCCTACGCCAGTAGCCTTTCCGGTATCACTATTTCCCGTAGGGCTTCCCTGAATTCCGGTTCCAGATTGTCCGTCTCCCTTGCTTCCCATCTTAGAACCCTTGCCAAAAGCACCGGCTATTTTACTTGAAGCCGCCGCGGCGGCCGCTTTTTCCGCTTCAGCACGCTTTTCAGCCTCCGTCTTTTCCTTCGGTTGTTCTTTTGGTCTCTCCTGTTTTACCTCTTTAGGAGTCTCCTTTTTCTTTTCAACCTTCTTTTCTTCTTTCTTCTTAGGTACCTCTTTCTTAGGTTCTTCCTTCTTTACCTTTACAGGAGACTCTTCATGCTGCGTTATAAGCGGTTGCTTAACCTCTGGTTCTGGCGAAGCTGGCACCTCTTCGGGCACCTCGGCTTCAGGTTGAGGAAGCACGTCAACTTCGGTCATGGTGTAAGGGTCAGCGTCTCCTTGTGCCAATTCTGTATTTCCAAGCATAACCGGCACTCCCCCCTCTTCTTGCTGTGGAGGCAAAGAAAGGTTATACCACCAAAGAAACAGCAGCAGCAAAATATGCAGCAGCAGCGTTCCTATTATTCCGGCTATCTTACTTATTTTCACGTTTTATTCTTCTTTTGTTCGTTCTTATCACTCACTCCGCGTTACCGAATATAATGCTATCATTTCTCGGGTCGGCGAGTAGCAAGCACCATCTTATAGTGATTTTCGTTGGCGATATTCAATATCTTTACAATCTCTCTATAAGGAATGGTTTCATCGGCATACAGAGCCACGTACATCTCAGGTTCTTTCTTTGCACAGTCTTGCAAGAAATCTGCAACCTGATTCACATCTAAAGGCATCTCATCATCGTTTCCGCACGCCCCGTAATAATTCAGATCTTTATCAATGATTATTCTCACCATTGGCTTTGCCGATGTCTGCTCAGAACCTTGCGGAAGCAATACCTTGATGGCATTGGGCGACACCATAGTAGAGGTAATCATGAAAAATATCAATAACAGAAATATAAGGTCTGTCATTGACGACATGCTAAACGTGGGAGATATCTTCTGTCTTCTTTTCAGTGACATAGGCATCTATTATTTTTCGTTAGGTTCATTCAGCAAGTCCATAAAGGCAATGGTACGTGCTTCCATCTGACTAACAACCTTATCTACGCGGTAAACCAGATGGTTATAGGCGAACATTGTAGCAATACCAACAACCAAACCACCTACTGTAGTAATCATAGCTTCGTATATACCACTAGAAAGCAAAGTAATATCTATGTTGTTTCCAGCATTTGCCATATTCCAGAAGGCGCGAACCATACCTGTAACCGTTCCGAGGAATCCAATCATAGGGGCACCACTTGAGATAGTTGCCATAATAGACAGTTTGTCTTCCAACTTAGCCACTTCCACGTTTCCGGTGTTTTCTATAGCAGCCTGCACATCGGCTACGGGGCGATTCATACGGAGAATACCTTTCTCAATCATACGAGCCGACGGAGTATTAGTCATACGGCAATAGTTTACAGCTGCCTTGATTTCGCCTGTACGTATATAGTCGCGAATGCGATCCATAAACAACGGATCGTCCTTACCAGCCTTACGGATAGCTACAGCACGTTCGAAAAAGATGTAGAAAGCTATAACAGACATTACAGCCAATACAATCATTATCCACCCGCCTTTGCAAGCCATATCCCATAAATTCATTCCGGGTTCTGTGCCCGACACTGCTGTAAGTACCGGATTCTCGCCGGTCATACTATCGGCTACTGCCTGAGCCGCTGCCAATAAAGTCATTGTTACCATAATGCTTAACGAAGACAATTTTTATATTCTTCAATAGTTTTCTTCAATCCCAAATAAAGCGCATCGCAAATCAAAGCGTGGCCTATAGAAACTTCGTCTACCCAAGGTATATTCTCATGGAAATACTTCAAGTTAACCAAACTCAAATCGTGACCGGCATTCAGTCCCATGCCCAATCCGCGAGTCACCTTAGCCGCTTCAATGAAAGGAGCGATGGCTTGCTCCGCATTCTTCGGATACAAGGTAGCGTAAGGCTCGGTGTACAACTCTACTCTATCGGCTCCGGCCTTAGCTGCATATTCTATCATTTCAGGCTCGGTACCTACAAAGATAGATGTACGAATACCTGCATGTCCAAATTCATCCATCAGCTCTGTAAGGAACGAAAGATTGTTTTTGGTATCCCATCCAGCATTCGATGTGATTTGTCCCGGAGCATCGGGCACCAACGTAACCTGATGCGGCTTAACCTTAAGCACCAAGTCGATGAACTCTCTTGATGGATAGCCTTCGATATTAAATTCGGTATGCAGAATAGGGCGCAACGCCAAAACATCAGAATAACGAATATGACGTTCGTCGGGACGAGGATGTACTGTTATACCTTCGGCTCCAAACGATTCACAGTCTAACGCTACCTTTTCTACATCAGGATTATTTCCGCCCCGAGCATTACGCAAGGTGGCTACTTTGTTTATATTTACACTTAGCTTAGTCATATTGCTTGTAATTTTTAATATCTTTGCACTACAACACGCAAAGGTAACAGCTTTTACTAAATCTGACAGCCTTTGTGATATAAAAGTATGATAAAAAAGCTACTTTATATGCAACGGGATCTTAAATTCGCACTTTTTGGCAACACGTATCAAGAGCATAAATCGGCACATGTGACCCATTTATTGGAAATACTACGCAAAAAAAATGCCCACATATCTATCAGTAATGAGTTCTACGATTTCCTGAGACAACACACGAGAGCCGACCTTGGAGGAGTGGAGATTTTCCAAGGCAACAACTTTAATGCGGACATGGCTCTAAGCATTGGCGGTGATGGTACTTTCTTAAGAGCGGCCAGCCGAGTAGGAAATAAAGAGATTCCGATACTAGGCATCAATACCGGAAGATTGGGATTCCTTGCCGATATATCTCCCGACCAGATGGAGGAGGCTTTCGATGAGATATACGCCGGAAAGTATCTGGCAGAACCACGCCGGGTTTTGCAGCTCAGCGCCGACGGGCATGTATTAAAAGGTTATCCTTACGGACTTAACGAAATAGCCGTACTGAAGAAGGACAGTTCTTCAATGATTGGCATAAAGGCATATATAAACGATGAGTTGCTATGCTCGTATCAAGCCGACGGATTGATAGTAGCTACTCCAACCGGCTCTACCGGATATTCTTTAAGTGTGGGCGGACCTATATTGGTGCCCCAAAGCGGCACTTTCAGTCTTACGGCAGTTGCTCCGCACAGCCTCAACGTACGCCCTATCGTAGTACGAGACGACTGGGAAATAACGCTCGACGTAGAAAGCCGAAGCCATAACTTCCTTATAGCAGTAGACGGACGAAGCGAGACCTGCCGCGAAGGAACACGCCTTACAATACGCAGGGCCGATTATTTTGTCCGTATCGTAAAGCGATGCCACCACTCGTTCTTCAACACCCTACGCGAAAAAATGATGTGGGGAGCCGATACACGCCTCTAACCTAACCACACATTTCAAAAAACGCCTATTAACCATAACCCTATAAAAATGAAAGCTGCCTTCTCATAGTGAGAAAGCAGCTTTCATTTTTATTTAGGTGTATAAAACTCCAATTATTACTGAGCCAACTTACCGTCAGAACCCAATACGTTAAGGATTTTGTGCTTGTACATCTTTTCCATTTCGTCACGAGCTGGGCCGAGGTACTTACGTGGGTCGAATTCAGCAGGTTTTTCTGCGAATACACGACGGATAGCAGCAGTCATAGCCAAACGTGAGTCAGAGTCGATGTTGATCTTGCAAACTGCAGACTTAGCAGCCTTACGCAATTCTTCTTCTGGAATACCGATAGCAGCTTCCAAGTTGCCACCATACTGATTGATCATGTCTACATATTCCTGAGGAACTGAAGATGATCCGTGCAATACGATAGGGAATCCCGGCAATTTTTCCATAACTGCATCCAATACGTCGAATGCCAATGGAGGAGGAACCAAACGACCAGTCTTAGGATCTACGTGGCACTGTTCAGGTTTGAACTTGTATGCACCGTGAGAAGTACCGATTGAGATAGCCAAAGAGTCGCAACCTGTGCGAGTAGCAAAGTCGATAACTTCTTCAGGGTCAGTATAAGTATGATGTTCTGCAGATACTTCATCTTCTACACCGGCCAATACACCGAGTTCACCTTCTACAGTTACATCGAACTGATGAGCGTATTCAACAACTTTCTTAGTCAAAGCTACGTTTTCTTCGTAAGGCAAGTGAGAACCGTCGATCATTACAGAAGAGAAACCTAAGTCAACGCAAGATTTGCAGAGTTCGAAAGAATCTCCGTGGTCAAGGTGAAGAACGATTTCAGGATGTTCGCAACCCATTTCTTTAGCATAAGCTACAGCACCTTCGGCCATGTAACGCAACAATGTCTGGTTAGCGTAGTTACGTGCGCCTTTAGACACCTGAAGGATAACCGGAGATTTAGTTTCAACTGCTGCTTTGATGATAGCCTGCAACTGCTCCATGTTGTTGAAGTTGAAAGCTGGGATAGCGTATCCACCTTTGATTGCTCTGGCAAACATGTCTTTTGTGTTCACCAAGCCTAAATCTTTGTAATTAACCATTGTTATAAGTTTTATAATTGTTAGTGATTAAATTCCACTTGCAAAATTAAGAATAAAAACATGAACCGTCTTTTAATGCATAAAAAAAAGGCTTACGAAAGTACAAAATGACTTAAATAACTGCTACGAGACATGAAAAAACATACAAGATGTAATGTAAAGGTTACAATAAACCACCTTTCAAATCACCTTTATGTAATTGGGCTCTTCACCCAATAGATACTATACCTTAATATATATAAAGAAATGTCTCCCGCAACCTTGGGGTAGATTGCGGGAGACACGTATTATACTAAATGCTTTGCCAATATCGGCAAACAGTAAAAGGAATTATCGTACCTGGATAACCAAATAGCGCGATACGCTCCAGAACTGGTTAGGATTAGTAATCTTCAGAGTAATCTGCTCCTTATCATCCTTCACCATCTCATAAGAGCCTGCCGGATGAGTGGTAAGCAACTGAGCACGCTTAGAATACAACTTAATTTCCTTGTCTTTACGGATATCGATTTCGGTAAAGTAATCTTTGTTGAAATCGTTATCTTTAAGAACATCACCACTCTTCAAGATCTTCTGATCCTTAAGTTCAGACTTGGTGCCGAATACATACCATGCTGTATTCAGAGCCTTATCTTGAGCAGCTACGGTTTTAGCCTTAACTTCATTTTCGGCAGTCAGCTCATCAACGTTCTTGTTCAAGTCGGAAACCGCTTCGTCCAATTCAGCGATACGAATATTCTTTGCCGCCAATTCAGACTGCAAAGTCTCTATTTGCTTTTCGCGAGCTTCTAGTTCAGCAGTAAGGTTCTTGATTGCCTTCTTCAGCTGTGCCGACTGATATCCGCTGTTTTTCAACTGCTTCTCCAGTTTAGCCAACTGTTCTCTGTTAGACTGAAGTTTTTCACTAATGAAACGAATATCTTCTTTTATCTTATCGGCGCTAGATTGGCTTTCTATAGCGTTACCTTTCAGATCTACACGATTTTCTGCAGCGTTAATCTCGCGGAATCCTTCCTGAATTTCATTGAACGACCCCATTATTTCGTCCAATTCAGCATCACGATTTGACAATTCAAGCATCAAAGAGTCGTTTTGAGCCTGCAAATCACTTTTGTTCTGACCAGCTTGGCCGCATGAAGTCAATACAGCAGCTGCACATAATGTTAAAAACACAACACTCTTCATAGTTCTTCAATCTGTTTAGAATTTATAATCAATTATTTTTCTTTCCCTGCTAATATTATCACGATTTCACCTCGCGGCTCTGTAGCCGTAAAGTGCGCTACTACCTCCTGCAGCGTACCTCTCACACTCTCTTCGTGCACCTTCGATATTTCTCGGCAAACAGATACTTGTCTGTCTGCTCCGAAGATTTCCTGGAACTGAGTAAGTGTTTTCAGTAAGCGATAAGGTGATTCGTAAAATATCATTGTACGCGGTTCTTCCGCCAAAGCGTTAAGTCTAGTCATGCGCCCCTTCTTCTGCGGAAGAAAACCTTCGAAACAAAAACGTTCGTCGGGCAATCCAGATGACACCAAAGCCGGAACAAAAGCGGTAGCTCCAGGCAAACACTGCACTTCAATGTCGTTTTTCACGCACTCGCGCACTACCAAGAATCCCGGATCCGAAATACCCGGAGTGCCAGCATCCGAAATCAGCGCAACCGTTTCACCGGCCTTAATCCGGTTAACGATGCCTTCTACAGTCTTATGCTCATTAAACTTATGATGAGACTGCATGGCGTTCTTGATTTCATAATGTTTCAACAATATACCCGACGTGCGCGTATCTTCCGCCAATATCAAATCGGCCTCTTTCAGTATACGGATAGCACGAAAGGTCATATCCTCCATATTTCCTACCGGCGTAGGAACAACGTATAATATACCCATTTTCTTAAATCTTAATATAGCAAAGGTAGAAAGATTTTGTTTCGATGTACACATATGTCTAAACATTTAACAGATGTTGTATCTTAAAATGGTGTTTTTACATCTCCACAAAACGACAAACGCAAAAATAAAAAAGACGCTCCTGTTGTTATTATAAAGCAACATATTGTAAATTTGCAAATAGATAAACTTAAATCAATAATATAAAAAGAGCAAAATAATGGTTGTTTTTTCCGAAGATCATAATAGTGAAACTTGCCGTAGAGGCCGTATTGAAGTAATCTGTGGTTCCATGTTCTCTGGTAAGACAGAAGAACTGATACGCCGTTTAAGACGTGCCACCTTTGCAAAGCAACGAGTAGAAATATTCAAGCCGGCCATAGATACACGTTATTCTGACGAAGAAGTGGTATCGCACGACCGTAACTCTATCAAGTCTACTCCCATCGACTCGTCGGCCAGCATCTTGCTGTTCAGCTCGGAAATAGATGTAGTAGGAATAGACGAAGCACAATTCTTCGACGAAAGCATAGTACAGGTTTGTAACGACCTCGCCAACCGTGGTATACGCGTTATAGTAGCCGGACTAGACATGGACTTTAAAGGCATCCCGTTCGGGCCGATGCCAGCGCTATGCGCCATTGCCGATGAAGTGACTAAGGTACACGCCATCTGCGTAAAATGCGGAAACTTGGCATACGTTTCGCATAGAACAGTAGCAAACGATAAGCGCGTCTTGCTGGGCGAGCAACACGAATACGAGCCTCTATGCAGATGTTGTTATCAGAAAGTGATACAAGAAGAACAAAAACAACATACTACTTAAAACTAGATAAATTATGACCGTACAAAGAAAAGAAATCACGTTCGACCGATTTATACGCGGTACATTGACTGCTGCCGGCGTTATCGGTATACTCTACCTCTTAGACCATCTGAGTGGAGTACTATTGCCTTTCTTCATAGCTTGGCTCATAGCGTACATCACCTACCCTATGGTGATTTTCTACCAATATAAGTTGCGTATGCGCAGCAGAGTGGTTTCTATCTTGGCTGTCATGCTTACCTTGGCTGCTATCGGCACAGCTATCTCACTGTTCTTCATTCCGCCTATGATAGAAGAGTGCATAAAGATGAAAGAACTATTGGGGGCCTATCTGCAAAACGGCAACGAACAAACCTCCATCCCTGAGGCTATAAACGAATTTATCCACAACAACATCGACGCCAAATGGCTGATGCAAACGCTCGACTCTGAAACCATAGTTCAGGCAGTTCAGAAAGTTGTACCCAAGATGTGGTCATTAGTGGCAACCTCCTATAATATAATAATAGGTATATTCGCCGCATTTATCATGGTACTCTATTATTTCTTCATCTTATTAGACTATGAGCAGATTTCCGGAGGATGGGTAAACCTTATAGAAGCCAAGCACCGCAGAAAAGTAGTAGCCCTGCTTAACGATGTAAAAGATAGTATGAACCACTACTTCCGCGGACAGTCACTAGTGGCATTCTGTGTAGGAATATTGTTCAGCATAGGATTTCTGATTATCGATTTCCCTATGGCGGTCAGCTTAGGACTTTTCATCGGACTTCTTAACATGGTTCCTTACCTACAAATCATCGGCTTGATACCTACAGTAATGCTTGCGCTGATAAAGGCAGCCGAAACCGGCGAGAACTTCTGGTGGATACTCGGACTTGCCATGATAGTATTCTGCGTAGTGCAACTCATACAAGATACCATACTCACTCCTAAAATAATGGGGAAAATAACCGGATTAAACCCCGCCATCATCCTGCTTTCTCTATCAATTTGGGGTTCGCTGATGGGAATGCTTGGCATGATCATAGCGTTACCGCTTACTTCTTTGCTGCTTTCGTACTACCAACGATACATCAGAAAGAAAGATATTGCATACATTTCTGGATTAGGAGCTAGCCATAATCCTACTGATAATCAAGAAAAAGCAGAAAACAACTAAAAATATTTTAGAAAATATTTCGCAAAAAGTTTGCAGATTCACAAAAAGTCCATACCTTTGCACTCGCAATCAAGAAATGATAGCAACGATGATTCGCTAGCTCAGCAGGTAGAGCACAACACTTTTAATGTTGGGGTCTTGGGTTCGAGCCCCAAGCGGATCACTCAAACAAAAAGCAAAACAATGAAAACCGCTGATAATCAATCATTATCAGCGGTTTTTCTTTTTATCCATACTGCAAATTGAAGCAGAATACCGCATCTTACTGGAGGTGAAATAGGTGGACTTAATTTCCACATAAAAACAAGTCCACCTGATTGGATTATATTTCACTGATTCTCTGCGTTTTGCATAAAACAAACTCTTTTCAAATATTTTTATACCACCAAAAAAAAGAAGAGTATGGCAATGCAAAGAAACTATTTTACGGTATTGTTTTTCCTGAAGAAATCAAAGCTGCTTAAAAATGGAGAAGCACCAATCTATATGCGTATCACAATAAACGGAAAACGTGCAGAGGTACAAATCAAGCGAAGTATAGATGTTACAAAATGGAATACGCAAAAAGAATGCGCGATTGGCAGGGAAAAGAAGTATCAATAAATAAACCACTATCTTGATACGATAAGAACTAAAATCCTTCAAATTCACCGTGAACTTGAGCAGGACGGTAAACCTATTACAGCAGATATTATAAAAAATATCTATTATGGAGAACACTCTACTCCCAAAATGCTGCTTGAAATATTCTAAGAACACAATTCGGAATATCGGGAATTAATGAACAAGGAATATGCCGAAGGTACTGTACTTCGATACGAACGTACAGCAAGATATTTGAAGGAGTTTATCAGTGAACAGTATAAACTGGCTGATATTCCATTTGCCGTTTGCCCTGCCGCTGAACAATTACGCCTATCAGTACAAGCAACTCTTGGAAAAGAACATCTGTAACAAGACGCGTGTGGCAGACTATGCCGAGATGATGGGCATTAGCCGGGTGTCGCTCAACAAGGCCGTGATGCGTGAGTTCGGTCTGTCGGCAGTGCATCTGCTGAAACAACGTCTTTTGCAAGAGGTAAAGAACGACTTGCTTTTCTCCAATCTTTCCGTCAAGGAAATCGCTTTCCGTTTACATTTTTCTGAGCCCAACCATCTGATGCGTTTCTTCAAACAGATGACAGGGCAGACGATTAGTGAGTTCCTCACCGAAATAAATCGGGAAGAATAGTGGTACTTATAACTTGTTGATAATTCTATTGCGTTCCGATAAGTTCCGGAAACAGCTATGATAGCACCAATCCGTCAGGATAAGCGTCATCATTGGGTGACGAAACAATCAATCGGTGCTAATAAATTTGAGCATAGTGATGACAACACTCGTATCCCCCATAAACCACTGTCATTGTTGGCGACAATGTCAATCGGCGTGGGTTGTCCTTATCGCGGATTTTTGTTCATACCTGATGTGAGATATCATCAGGTCCGAGCTCATCTTTGACCATATCCATTATCCTTTTACGGCATTCACCCTTTGTTTTTGAGCCTGATTTTCTCATGATAGAAATAGTTCACGATGACAGGCTTACCTTTTTCGGAGCGTCCGTAAGGCAAATCGTTCACCCGATAGGGAAAGCCTTGTGTTTGTGCATACTGGGATATGTCCTGTTCCAAAGCCTGCCAGTAATCAAGTTTTTTCTTGTTGTATATCTCTTCGTACAACGGAAAGAGCTCGGGATATTTCTCACGAATATACGTCATTATTCCTCCTTTGAATTGTCCACGCAGGTTCAGATTTTCAAGCCATATCAAATCGGCATAATTTTTCACCTCCCCAATAATCGCCTTCACATCGGTTATTCCCGGAAATATGGGTGAAACGAAACATACGGTACGGATGCCTGCCTCATAGACTTGACGCATCGCTTTCAGGCGACGTTCTATGCTCACGGCATTGTCCATATCCGTGCGGAACCGCTCATCAAGCGTATTGACCGACCACGATACCGTTACTTTAGGAAAACCTTTCAATAGATCGAGGTCACGCAGGACGAGGTCGGACTTCGTACAAACCATAATCTCGGCATTACTTCCATGTAGCTCTTCGAGCAATTTACGCGTACGACGGAAAGATTCTTCATACGGATTGTAACCATCCGTCACAGAACCTATCACAATACGCTCGCCATCATATTTGTGTGGGTTCGTTATCGGTTTCCAATTCTTCACGTCCAGGAATGCTCCCCACGGTTCGGTATGTCCAGTGAAACGTTTCATGAACGAGGCGTAGCAATATTTGCAGGCATGTGGACAGCCTACGTAGGGATTGACCGAATACCCGCCGACCGGCAGCGAAGATTTGGTCATGACACTCTGTACATCTATTTCTCTGATTATTTCCTTTTCCATATTTTTTCTATAAATTGTTCTGGTAGCTCTTGAATCATTCGGTCTTCTCCCATGATAGGCAAAAGGTCTTCTTTCATAAAAACTGGAATGTGATTTCTTTTCGCCTGTTCTACAATATGAAGTACCCATTCAGGATTGGCATCTACTTTCCCTTTCCTTCTGCCTGTTTCCGTTCCTATAACAATCCATTCGTAACCCTCCAAATCTATCTCACCCACATCCTCAAAGAGAGGTTCAAAAGTGGCATGATAATGTTTAGAGCGAATGTGAGCTTTTAATTCCTTCAGCCGTTTCTTCTCGGAAGCCCTAGTCACAGTAACTCCCATCCATACGTTTTCATCATCAGTTTGAAAGTCGATTCGTTCAGGATGCTTCGTCAAAAAGATATACGCATTTTGAGGATTCATCGCTATACGTTCAAATATTTCTTCTTTCTAGGCTGTTTCCCAATCAGAGAAGTCACTCATACCGGTAAGTAGCCAAACGTGTGATTTAGGATTATCCATCAGATGCAATTTACGATTCATATATTGAGGGACAGAGAAGTCATCAGTCATGTGGAACCGCTTGCAGTTATTTCTTGCATAACAATAGTTGCATCCAATAGTACAACCAATTACAAGGTTCATGTTTTTTATAAGTGATTTGATACAGACGCTCATAATATTATTGTTTCTCCATCTTCAGGAATAATCAGGCGACTCATTTCTATTTCGTAATGCATGGCTTCGTTACGCAGAATTGCGCGTGTGGTCTGCCCATGATCGGTAGCTTCCATGTGGACTGCTATTAGTTTGATGTGAGCGGGAAGTTCATCAAGCATGGTCATAACTTCCTGTTCGTCGGGAATAATAGAACCTTCTGTTCGAGAAAATTCAGGGAATATTGCACCTCCACTGTTCACTATGATGTAATCGGGAGAAAACTGTTCTATGGTCTGACGAATACACTCCTCCCACTTGCAGTCACTCATTATATATACGGTAGGGAAACCGGACGCGGTAAGCACATAGCCGGATACCGGACCCATCATTTCTCCAATCTGTCCGAAGCCATGGTGCCCTTGGATGCGATGAATGGTTAAATCTCCAATGGTTTTGTCTTTTTCAATGCTTTCTACATTGGTAAAACCATCCTGCTTAATACCCTCTTTATCCTGCGGTTGTGTCAGGAACAGGATGTTCTTCGCTAAATGCTGTTTCACTGTCGGGTCGTAATGATCAATATGGTTGTGTGTCAGCAATACCATATCCAGATCATCCGTAATTTCATTCATCGGCATCGTAAGATGTACTCTTGGTGTCTTATATACTCCGAGGGCCGACTGCAAAGTGCCTTTTTCGGCAAGCATGGGGTCAACAAGTATCTCTTTTCCAGCATAATGAATTCGCAAAGTTGCATTGCGAATCAGTCGAATTATAATATTTTTTTTCTTCATAATTTGTTGTATTGATTACAGTCGCAAAGTTCGGCAAAACAAACCGGATGCATTATGCCTTAAAAACAGGAATATATGCCATTTT
>ULRN01020905.1_pt1 | contig 49386 bp, 44 predicted proteins | sample 1955461 | NCBI WGS metagenome assembly ULRN01 (sample SAMEA4835683, study PRJEB28245) | human gut metagenome | biome: gut microbiome; material: fecal sample | place: Denmark | collected 2008 | reverse complement strand
CCCGACGGGAATTTAGCCCCGATACAAACCATCGCCGCCGACACCTTATCGGCAGCCGGAAGCGCAGACATCCATTTATCCCCTAATGGGAAATTCCTTTATGCTTCCAACCGGTTAAAAGGAGACGGAATTGCTATCTTCTCGGTTGACAACAAAAGCGGGCTGCTTACAAAAGTAGGCTACCAACCGACCGGCATTCATCCGAGAAATTTCGCCATCACGCCCAATGGGAAATACTTGTTGTGCGCTTGCCGGGATGATAATAAAATTCAAATCTTCCGAATCAATGCAAACAACGGCCTGCTCCATGACACGGGGAAAGATATCAAAATAGAGCAGCCCGTTTGTTTGAAATTCATCTTAAAGTAGGCTTTTTCAGGCAAACCTGAGCAGAAGAACAACAATAATGTTAAATTATCCTACAAAATGCACCACAAATTTGGTAGAATAAAATTAATGTTTTACCTTTGCATCGCATTTGAGAAATAAATCTAAATGCAAAAGCGAAATGCCCAGATGGCGGAATCGGTAGACGCGCTGGTCTCAAACACCAGTGGATTCACTTCCATCCCGGTTCGACCCCGGGTCTGGGTACTAAAAGCGATTGATAATCGAGTGATTATCAACCGCTTTCTTTTTATACCGCTTCTATTTTTTGAAAAGGCAGCATGCTTTTCCTGACTTCGCATCCCCAAAAACATGCTTTTTACAACTGATTGACAAACAATATAATGTATTTTGTCGTCACCTGATTTTAGGTGACGTATTGACGAAGTCGGATAGTATTGGAGTAAGAATCCAACGTCCGATATAGAAATTCCGATAAAGCCATGCATGATACCTGCCAATCCTTGAAAATAAATTGGATAAACGTTTTTCGACTATACTTATTACACGACTCAGGATGCATAGTTTATTTGGTAATGACATTTTAATCTTCTCATATAAGCGAGAAGCATTTTTCATATATGTGAGAAGATAAATACTTGGTTGTAAACTCAAAAAAGTAGGACAACACGTTATCATCTTGTTTATACCCAATGCCGGCTGGCACGGGAATAAAGAACATACTTACAAGTGACACGATGACGAAGTCAGGAAAAAACAATGGTTTTTATTTTGGAAAAGATAGTATATTTTCCAAACAGGAAACAACCCGCTTTTTAAAGGCGATAGGGAAGCAAAGAAAAGCAAGATAAATTGGGAAATGGAAACCAAATTGTCAGCCTTTAAGAGGAGAAAGAGCCATGAATCGGGCCAATATTCCATCTTAAATTGTTAAAATCCGAATCCAAATAACTTTTTATCAAAAAAAATCACAATTAGAATCAAAATAATTCCTACCTTCGCACACGAATTGAAAAGCAATTAACGAATCGACTTTAATAACGCCTATTATATCGTTTTATTTCTATTCAATCAAATAAAATTAACGTATTCCTGTGAAAGGAAATACAATTCATTTAATTAATTCAAATATATGGACAACGCTTTACTGAAAAAGAATCCGGCATCAAAAGCTGTGGATTTTCAGACGCGTAAGGTATTAACAAGATCTGGTCTTATCGCCGGATTATGTTTATCTACGCTCGCTCCTTCGTATGCCCTTCCTGCCGGATTGGATGCAGCGAAAGCACAGAATGAAAGTGTTACAATCATTCAACAGACAAAGAAAGTGTCTGGTGTAGTAACAGACAATACCGGAGAACCTATTCTCGGTGCTAATGTAGTAGTAAAAGGAACCACAGAAGGTACAGTTACCGACATGGACGGTAAGTACACATTAGACGTTCCAAACAATGCGACTTTATCTGTTTCATTTATCGGCTACACGACGAAAGAGGTAAAAGTTGGTAACTTATCTGTAATCAACGTCGTTTTAGAAGAAGAAGCTATCGGCCTTAATGAAGTAGTTGCGATTGGTTACGGTTATGTAAAGAAAAAGGACTTGACAGGTGCCGTTTCTACCGTATCGGCCGACGACATGGTAATGGGTGGTACTGTAAGTAATGCAGCACAGGCTTTGCAAGGTAAGACAGCCGGTGTGCAAGTATCACAAAGTTCAAAAGCCCCAGGTGGTACAATTTCTGTACGTGTCCGTGGTAACAACTCAATTTCCTCTACCAATGAGCCTTTGTATGTAGTTGATGGTTTCCCTTCTTCAGAAGGTTTGAACTTGAACCCGAATGACATCGAGTCCATGCAGATTTTGAAAGACGCCTCAGCTACGGCTATTTATGGTGCCCGCGGTGCAAATGGTGTCGTATTGATTACAACAAAACGAGGAAGAGCTGGAGAGAACAAGATTTCTTATAGCGGTTACTTAGGAGCACAGACAGTTGATAATCCATTCGAGTTTATCAATGCAAAAGATTACATGAATTTGCAGAATGCTTTGTATCAAGAAATCGCAGGACAGGAAGGTAACCCTTACGGAGCTTATACTCCTTCTCAGTTGGAATCTACAGTAGATACTGACTGGTTGGACGTTTGTACACGTACTGCATTAGTACAAGACCACAACTTCCAGTTCCGTGGCGGTTCAGACAAGACCAAAGTTTTGACAAGCTTGGGATATTTCAAACAGGAAGGTGTCTTGAAGAACACAGACTTCAACCGTATTTCTGGACGTGTGAATGTTGACCAGACCATCAACGATTACATCAAGGCTGGTGCAACCATGTACGCTCACCGAGAACAATCCAACTCACAGAATTATAGCGGTAACATCTTGGGAGAAAACGTTATGTTAAGCGTCATGAGTTACGACCCGACCGTAAAACCATATAACGAAGATGGTACATACGGACGTGTTCCGGGTGGTCGTGGTGATAACCCATTAGCAAACTTATTGGAACGTAAGAAAGAGGTAGTAAATGACAAATTGAATGGTACAGCGTTCTTGGAAGTTCGTCCGTTTGAAGGATTAACAGCAAAAGCTACTGCTGGTGTTGAATTGCTACACAACTTCAAAGGTTCTTATTTGCCTCAGTCAACCACTTACGCTGGTGAAATCGAAGGTGGTGTTGCTTCTACTTATGATTACAGAGCAACCCGTCAGGTGTTTGAAGGTATCTTGAACTATATGAAGACTTTCAACCGCATCCATGATTTGAACGTGATGTTAGGATATTCTTATGAGAAGTTCTCTGCTGAATACCGTTCAGCAAGCGGTAAAGGTTTCTCTACTGACTTGTTCGAGTGGAACAACATGGGAGCAGCTTCCATCAAGTCTATCGCTTCTAACAAGACTGAAAACATCTTGGCTTCTTTCTTCGGTCGTGTCAACTATACATTAAATGATAAATACTTGGCAACCGTAACCGTACGCCGAGACGGTTCTTCCCGATTCGGTTCAAACAACCATTGGGGTACTTTCCCTTCTGGGTCTTTGGCTTGGCGTGCAAGTGAAGAAGAATTCATCAAGAACTTGGGCATCTTTAGCAACTTGAAAGTACGTGCTGGTTATGGTGTTACAGGTAACGAACGTATCGGTGACTACGCATCCTTTGCTTTGGTTTCAACCAACCACATCACATTGGATGGTTCAAGCAACACTCCGGGTACACATCTTAGCCAAAGCAGCCCTGAGAACGCCAGCTTGAAATGGGAAACAACAACCCAGTACAACGTTGGTTTCGATATGGGATTCTTCAACAACCGTTTAGCTGTAACAGTAGATGGTTATTGGAAAAAGACTAAAGACTTGTTGTTGAAAGTTGCTTTACCTTATTATACAGGTTTTACTTCTGGCCAGCAGAATATCGGTGAAATCTCTAACCGTGGTTTTGAAATCGATGTCACTTCACACAACTTGACAGGTGATTTCACATGGGATACAAAATTCAACTTGGCACTTAACCGAAACAAAGTATTGGATTTAGGTACAAGCGGTGATATCCGTATCACTTCTTCTAAACCAGTCGGTACAGTATCTGAAAATGCTTACGCTATCGTTCGCGAAGGTGAAGCGTTGGGTTCTTTGTATGGTTGGAAATACATCGGTGTATTGCAGGAAGGTGAGACTTATGCTCCACAACCAAACTCTAAGCCGGGTGACCCTAAATTCGCAGATATCAATGGTGATGGTAAAATCGACGCTAATGACCGTACAATCATTGGTAACGCCAACCCGGATGTAATCTTCGGTTTGACCAACAACTTCGCATGGAAAGGATTTGACTTGTCTATCTTCTTCCAAGGTTCTATTGGCAATGACTTGTTGAACATGACCCGTATGAACTTGGAATGGAAACGTACAACAGATGCTTTGAACCGTTGGACACCGTCAAATACAAATACGGATATTCCTCGTAACGGTTTCTACTATTCACAGTATGGTGGATATGTTAACGACCACTTTATCGAAGATGCTTCCTTCCTTCGTTTGAAGAACTTGACATTAGGTTATACGATTCCGTTTAAGAAGGTCGTAAGTTCTTGCCGAGTATATTTCTCTGCCGAGAACTTGTTCACTATCACAGGTTACTCAGGATGGGATCCTGAAGTAGATACAAAAGCAAATGAAGCTGTTCAAGCAGGTGGTAGCCAACAAACAGCTAACGCCGGTGCCGGTTTGGACTTCAATGCTTACCCTGCTATGCGTACATATACAGTAGGTTTGAATATTACATTCTAATAAAAAGGAGAATTTAAGAAATGAAATGTAAAAAATATTTATTAGGTCTGATTACTATGGGATTGGTTTCGGCTTGTACCGATTTGGATCCTGAAATCTACAGTAATTTGACGACGGCAAATGCTTATAAAACGGAATCGGACATTGAAGCTGCCGTAGTAGGATTGTATTCTGATATGAATCCTTACCCAGGAGACTCTTGGTTGTATTATGGAGGTTACATGATTATGATTACGGATTATGCGACAGATATGGGTTATTCAACAGCAGCCGGTGACCCGACCAAATTGAGTAACATGACATACGATGCCAGCAACCGTTACTTCAGCAACAACTGGAGAGACATGTATAATGTTATCTCTAACGCCAACACCATCTTGGACAATGTAGAGTCTATCGATATGTCAGTTGAAAAGAAGAATTTGGTAAAAGGACAAGCTAAATTCTTGCGTGCAATGGCTTATCGTGACTTGACAGATGCTTGGGGACCTGTTCCATTCATCACTTCATTGGTAAAGAACCCGTTTACTTTGAATGATGTTCCATTGACTCCGGTTTCTGAAATTGAATCTGTTTTGATTTCTGACTTGAAAGAGTGTATCAACATTTTGCCAGCAAGCTGGAGCGGACAGGATTTGGCTCGTGCCACAAAAGGTGCTGCTGCCACATTGCTTGGTAAAATCTACTTGCGCAACCATGATTATACAAATGCAAAGACGTATATCGACATGGTATTGAACAGTGGCGAGTACGAATTGGAAAGCGATTTCAAATATGTATGGTCAGAAAACAACAAGTATGGAAAGGAAATGATTTTTGCTTTGTTACATGAAACTGGTCAGAATGCTGCAGAAATCGCTTGTCACTTTGGTCCGTCAGACCACCCAGATGTACCGGGCCGTTGGCAGTATTATGGTGTATCTCTTCCGTTCTGGCGCAGCTATGACAAGGAAGACCCGCGCCGTGAGTTCTTCTACTATGACTATACTGGAGATTCAAAGCGTGATGACAAATCAAACTATGGTTTCCACTATATGATTCCGGAAGAAGGTGTTGTGAACGTTCCTAACGATACAACCAAGTATATGCAGAACGTAGCTACAATGAAGTATACATACGATATGATTTCGGATGCTTACTATGACGGACGTACAATCTGTGTTTTCCGTTTGTCTGACGTAATCCTTTGCAAGGCTGAAATCGAAAACAACTTGAACGGTCCTGCTGCTGCACTTCCATATTTGAACCAAATCCGTGGTCGTGCCGGTGCTCCTGAATATGGTAAGAGCAGCCGCTTCCCGGTTCCTGCTACTAAGGAAGCTATGAACGATGCCATCTTGAAAGAACGTGGATACGAACTTGTATTCGAGTTCCAGCGTCGTGCTGACTTGATCCGCTTCGGGAAATACGAAGAAATCGTAAACGCACATTTGAAGAAATTGGGTATCGCCCAGCCAACAAATGTGACATCTGATTTGAGATATTTCCCATATCCGTTGAATGATGCTCAGTTGAATCCTAATTTGGCAAATGAGAATCCTTCCAGATTACCGAAATAATTAAACAATCAATAAGAGAAAGAAGAGCCTGCTCTGGCAGCTCTTCTTTCCTTCTTTTCAATAAACAATAGATATAATTTACATGAAGCGTTTAATAGGAATTATTGTTGCTGCCTGCTGCCTGCTGTCAGCTTTTTTTATTTGGACCGAAAAGAACACATTGAAATCAATAACCCTGACTTCTCCTCGTAATACAGCCATGTATAACAAGGTGGATATCTCTTTGGCAAAACCTGCTCCCGTATATATTGAATATACGGAAAAAGAAAGCGGAAAATCTTATCGTACCCGCACTTCTCCGGCTGACACGCTTCATCATTTGGACTTATTACTCCTTAAAGCTAACACAGAGTACAGCTATCGTGTGGTTATTGACAACCTTTACAAACAACAATCCAAAGAATTAACTTTTAGGACCCGTGAACAATCACCTTGGTTGAAGAATCACCGGTTTAATGAACAACATCCTCATGACACGACTGCATTGGGCGATGGAATGATATTAGTTTGTTTTGGCCGCTTACCTGGCTATATGATGCTAATCGACAACGAAGGAGAGGCTCGTTGGTATTGGCAGATTGAAGATATTGGCGTACGCGCTGCATCCCTGACTCCGCGTGGGACGTTTTTGGCAATGCTTCGCCCATTTGTAAAAGATGTTATTGACGATTACACGATGACACCGGAGCAAGTACGTAACGATGAACATAAAAAGCCAATGCGCCGCGGATCCATTGGCTTTGCCGGAGGAACCGGATTAGCGGAAGTTTCCTTGACTGGGGAAATGATGTGGCGTCTTGACTTGGATAAGGTAGAAAAGGAGAAAGACTATCAAGTAATCCATCACGACATCTTAATGGATAAGAATCACAATATACATACGTTGTATCGCCCGAAAAAGATAGCGACTATATCCGTCAATGGGAAAATGGAGACAGACACTTTAGGCGGTGACGGAATCATGGTGATAGACTCTTTAGGAAACTTGCTAAAAACTTGGTCGGCTTGGGATATTTGGGATGTAGAGAACGATCCTTATATTGCAGAATACCGGTATGACCGATTCCATATCAACGGACTTTGCTTTGACAAAGATAGCAACTATCTATTGTCTGCCCCGATTGAAGACCAAATATGGAAAATCGATGCGAAAAGCGGAGAACTCGTATGGCGTTTTGGTAGAGACGGTGATTTCAAAATGGACACGACCGATTATTTCTCTTTCCAGCATTCGCCTTATATTTTAGACAACGGGGATTTGATGCTATTTGATAACGGTTTGCATAACCAACGTTCCGGAGGCAAAGCTTTCCGCTTGGACGAAAAGAACCATACGGCGGAGACGACCATAAATGCATTATTGCCTGCCGACAAATATACTTCCCGCATGGGAAATGCCACTTTGTTACCAAACGGGAACATTTTGCAGTGCAGTTCAAAGACCGGTTCGGTAATGGTAACAGACAAAGAGGGAAAGGTTTTATGGGAAGCTGTTTTGCATTTCGCTCCTTACCGTGCAATATATGTTCCTATGGAGACATGGGATAACTATTTTAAAGAAATAAAATAATATGGAACGAGCATCGCTTCCTTACATATTCTTTACCTTCTTGAAACTGGGTGCAACTGCATTCGGGGGTTATATGTCATTGGTGGCTATTGTACAAAAGCAGTTGGTGGAGATAGACAAAAAGATGAAAGAAGAAGACCTGTTAGATGGCATTTCATTGACATCTGTATTACCGGGACCTGTTGCGGTTAATACTATTGCTTATGTCGGTTACCTTCTACGAGGGATTCCGGGAGCGATTGCCGCTTTTGCCGGAATCGTTCTTCCCTCTTTCTTCTTGGTCATCCTCCTTTCATGGTTGTATTTCACCTACGGGAACATTCCTGCCGTAAAAAACATCTTCAGCGGCATTGCGCCTACGATTACCGCTTTGATTGTTACAGTAGCGATTGGCATGGCACGCAAAACCATCAAAGTCCCTGCCCAATGGGTGATTTGCTTGTTAGCTGCCATCTTGCTCATCTTTATTGGCGGTTTCACAACCACTTTCCTGATAATTATCGGAAGTGGAATAGTTGGATATTTTCTATTTCATCAGCAACAAGGGAAAGAGCGATTATCTAATGAAGAGAAGCTGTTGTTCGGGAATAGGCAATGGATCATCTCCGGAGTTGTTCTATTATTATTGCTTTGCGTTTTACTTTTTGGCGGACAATATCCTGGAGCACCAAAGAATATCCAAATCATATCGACCTTCTCCGGAATCAGCTTGACCCTATTCGGCGGAGGATACGTAGTCATTCCGGCTTTGCATGAATTATTCGTGGAGAATTTAGGCTGGCTGACCTCAGCAGAATTTGCAGATGGAATCGCAATCGGGCAAATAACACCCGGTCCGATATTCATCACTGCAACTTTCATCGGATACAAAGTGGCTGGAATCATGGGTGCATTATTAGCAACCATTGCCATGTTTACGCCACCGATGGTCTTAACCGTATTATTATCCCGTTTTGTCAAAACACTGAACCAATCAACCTTCGTAAAAACAGCCATGAAAGCAGTCCGGGCAGCTGTTATCGGAATGATTTTTGCTTCTGCCGTCACAATCGGGCAGACAATTTCGGTGTCGATTGTTTCGATTGCCATCTTCTTGTTCGCATTTTATATTTCATTTAAATACACAATCAGTCCTGTTTACTTGATTATCGGATCTGGCATAGCGGGATTTGTCTTATTCTAACAATATGAGTACTATAATACAAGGTATACAAATGATTGGGACACAACGCTCAGGCTCCAATCTTTTGCGTGTGATGCTGGATGGAATCCGGGAAATAGCCGCTCCACATCCTCCACATATTCTTCAGCGTTTTTTACCATTACTTCCCAAATATGGTGATTTGGAAAGCACTTCCAACTTTTATAGATTGGCACAAGATGTATGTGAATTGGTCAATGTAAATCCAGTTCCTTGGGAGGGCATTTCTATCCAAACAGACGAAATAGTGGCAGCTTGCCACCAAAACACATTGTTTGAATTGTTCCGGGTAATATATGAGTCGGCAGCCAAACAGACCGGAGCCTCTTATTGGCTCTGCAAAAGCATGAAAAACATGCTCTATGCAGAAGGAATTGAATCAACGGGCATTCGTCCTTATTATATTTATTTGTACAGAGATGGTCGTGACGTGGCTCTTTCATTTAAGAAAGCAATCGTCGGAGAAAAGCATATTTACGCATTGGCTCAAAACTGGAAAAAGGATCAGGAAGCGGCTCTCCGTTTAAAAAAGCAAACTGCTGCTGACCATTTCTTCATGTTGAATTACGAGACTCTTATTTCCTCTCCGGAAATGGTGATGCATCAGCTTTGCGATTTCTTAGACCTTCCCTATTCCGATAAAGTAATGGACTTCTATAAAAGCAAAGAGTCCCAAAATACTGCGGTGGCAGGGAAAATGTGGGCAAACGTGACGAAGCCCATCTTGAAAGACAATACACAAAAGTTCCTTCGTGAATTATCTTCCGAAGAAATTGCCATCTTTGAATCGGTAGCAGGCGATGTATTGGTGCAATTAGGATATTCTTTGAGCACACCGGACAATTCTTTAAGAAAGGATTTCTCGGACAAAGAAATTGCCTTTTTCAAGGAAGAGAACATTCGCCTGAAGAAGGAGTTCATTCAAAAGGCAGATCCGGAGGATTTAGAGAAAAGACGTCCGCAAGATGAATTGCTCAACCGTATCAAACATTATCAATAAAGCGGCAATCAGCGAACAAATAAAGAACGGCTCTCGATACTTCGGTAAGTTTTCATCAAAACTCATGCGACAAAAGGTTACGAGCTTTTTCTAAAAAGCATACTACCTTTTTCCAAAAAGCATACTACCTTTTTGAAAAGAGGTCGGATTTGTGATATTTGGGCTGTCATTAAATCGGTGTTTAAACGGCATTAAAACACTGTTTTAATGCTGTTTTAATTCAACTGCAAATTGATACCATGTTTTTTGTGCAAATACAGATTGCTGTGTTCTAAAAAACGTATATTTGTAAATAATATCAGTAGGAAATATCGAATTACCTAAAAACACTATATAATATGAAATCTCTTCATCAGACATATTTAGCCAGCTTGATGGTCGCTACACTTGGCTTAAGTTCCTGCAAAGAAGCAGAAGCTCCAGCTCCTGTCATGCCGATTCCCACACCAGAACAGGTTGCATGGCATAAGTTAGAAACCTATGCATTCGTCCATTTCGGACTAAATACTTTCAATGATTTGGAATGGGGATATGGAGACACTCCCGCAAGCACATTCAATCCGACAGATTTGGATTGTGAACAATGGGTACAAACAATAAAAGCCGCAGGATTAAAAGGAGTTATCTTGACGGCAAAGCACCATGATGGGTTTTGCTTGTGGCAAACAAAAACGACTGATTATTCAGTCAAGAACTCTCCTTGGCGAGAGGGTAAAGGAGATATGGTTCGTGAATTGTCAGATGCTTGCCATAAATATGGATTGTTATTCGGAATCTATCTTTCCCCTTGGGATCGAAACAGTGTAAACTATGGGACATCGGAATATGTTGAGAAGTTCCATGCGCAAATGGATGAACTCATCAGCAACTACGGTCCTCTGTTTGAATATTGGTTCGACGGAGCAAACGGAGGTGATGGCTGGTATGGCGGTGCAAAAGAGAAGCGTTCGATAGATGCTAATACCTATTATAAATATGAAGAAGCCCGGAAAGCGATCAAAGCTAAGCATCCAACTGCCATGATTTTCGGAGGGACAGTTCCTGATATCCGTTGGATTGGGAATGAAGAAGGACGGGCTGGCGATACGCAATGGAGTATTTATGATTCTGAACCAGCCTTCAATTACAAGTTCGCAAACAGTGTATATGGAGACGAGAATCAAAAGAAATGGTTAGGTGCCGAATGCGATGTTTCTGTCCGCCCAGGTTGGTTCTACCATGCCCGCGAAGACCATCAACTTAAATCTTTGGCAACTTTGGTGAATTTATACTATCTCAGTGTCGGACATAACGCCAACTTACTGCTGAATTTTCCAGTAGCATTAAACGGAAAGATTGCCCCGGAAGATTCCATGCGAATTATAGAATGGCGAAAAACTATCGACAACGATTTCAAAGATAATCTTTTAAATGGTTGCTATGCAGATGCCTCCCAATCAAGAGGTCGGACTTTTGCTGCTTCAAAAGTCACGGATGGAAATTGGGATACATATTGGGCAACTCCAGATGGAGTCAATAATGGATCATTGACATTCACATTACCTGTGCCAACAGACGTAAACCGAATGGTGATTCAAGAATATATTCCATTAGGACAACGAATACGCAGTTTTAACATGGAATATGAAAAAGAAAGCAAATGGTATCCAATCCAGTCCGTCGATTCCACCACGACAGTTGGATATAAGCGCATTGTGCGTTTCCACACAGTGACAGCCAAGAAACTACGCATCAATTTCACAGATGCCCGAGGCCCTTTATGTATCAACAATGTAGAAGCCTATTTTGCTCCGACATTGCTGACCGAGCCGCAGGTTACTCGAAATAGTGAAAGCTTGGTAAACATTACAGCAGGTGATGCTAATGCTGAGATTTATTACACGATAGACGGAGAAAAACCGACAAAAACCTCTATCCTATATGATAGACCTTTTGAATTGCCGAAAAAAGCAATCGTTAAAGCAGTTGTATATGATTCCCAAACAAACAAATACAGCCCAATAACTACGGTGCATTTCGATATTCCTGCCAGTGAATATATTCCTATGACAGATGCAGAACAGGCAGCTGTCATGTTTGACGGAAATGGCTATACGGCATATACGCTTCCTAAAAACAAAAAAGAGATAGTCGTGCGGTTTAAGGATAAAAAAAGGATTAGCGGATTCAAATACACACCAGACCAAAGACGATGGGCCGTAGGGCATATTTCAAACTACCAGTTTTATGTAGACGGCAAATTGGTGGCTACAGGAGAATTCTCCAACATCAAAGCCAATCCAATCGAGCAAGAGATAAGATTCAATCCGGTTGAAGGGCAAGAAATCAAGCTTGTTTCCAAAAGAAATATAGATGACAGCAAACAATTCTCAATTGGAGAATTATCTGTCATAACCGAATAAAAGGGCAACAAAGTAACAAAATGACATAAACACCAAGAAGATATCAGCTAATCATAGCTATAATTATAAAAAAATGTCAGTTATCTTTGCTAATAAAAATTTTGTTCATAACTTTGCCAGACAATTATTACAAACAACGGAATAATACTACTAAAAACATGAAACTTACAATTATCGGTTCTGGAAACATGGGTGGTGCAATGGCTGCAGGCCTTGCACAAGGTTCAATCTTTCAAGCCTCAGACATTACCTGCACAGACCAGTTTGATGCCTTATTGGAAAAAATGAGAGCAATCAATCCTGATTTTAATCTGACACATGATAATTTGGCAGCAACTAAAGATGCGGATATTATCGTCATTGCAGTTAAACCATGGCGAGTAGAATCAGTTATTGAAGAAATCAAGCCTGTATTAGATTTTAAGAGACAAATGGTTATTTCTGTTGCAGGAGGTGTGACATTAAATGAACTAAAAGGCTACTTCACTAAAGATTCAATGCAAAAACAACAGTTTTGCCCGGTAATTTTCCGAGTAATTCCGAATATCGCTATTGAAGTAAAAAGTAGTATGACATTCGTATCCGCCTACAATGCCTCTCAGGAGCAAATAGATTTAGTTATGTCTATATACAACGAACTTGGACATGCTTTATTTATTGAAGAAAGACTGATGGCAGCAGGAACATCCTTAGCATCAAGCGGTATCGCATTCGCATTGCGTTATGTGAGAGCAGCTGTAGAAGGAGGTATCGAATTAGGATTCTACCCAAGAGAAGCACAAGATATTGTAATAAATACAATAAGAGGAGCTATCACTCTGCTATCTGAAAACAAGAGCAATCCTGAATCAGAAATTGACAAAGTTACAACCCCAGGAGGTACTACAATTCGTGGCTTAAATGAAATGGAATTGTCAGGATTTACTTCTGCCGTTATTAGAGGATTAAAAGCAAGTAGATAATCCCAATTAGATATTAAATCCCTTAAAATAAGATGGCACATGAAGATGATTATAAGCAATCATCTCATATGCCATCTTTTGTTGTTGTTATATGTCAGCATAAGAAAAAAGGTGGTGTGTCATAATTGCAAACTGCTGCGTTACTTTCGGAATTCGACCTCAGTGCCTTGCATTTTGCTAATTCTGACACACCTTAAAGGGGCTGCATCAAACTTTCGTTTTGACACAGCCCCTTCATTTTAATCAAATTATTATGAACAAAACTGTTTAGTCTGCGTTCAAAGTAAACCGCTTGAAAGAAAGTACTGTCAATTCCTTGTTTGCAGAATGCAAGTATTGTTCAATGCTAATCTTAGCGTCCTTGATAAATTCCTGCTGTAACAAAGTGTTCTCTTTGAAATACTTCTGCAAAGAACCCTGCGCAATACGATCCAACAAATTCTCCGGCTTGCCAGCTTGACGAGCTTTGTCTTTAGCGATTTCCAATTCCTGATCCAATATATGCTGAGGAACTTCATCAGCACGGACAGCAACTGGGTTCATAGCTGCAACCTGCATAGCAACGTCACGAGCCATTTGATGCTCAACGTCAGCCTGATTGAATGCAACTACAGTAGCCAACTTGTTACCCGGGTGAATGTAAGAAATAGTAGACGCACCTTCAACAAATGCATATGTACCTAATTCCATTTTTTCACCTGTAATACCAGAACGGTCTGTGATATGATCCTGAACTGAACGACCGTCAGCCAACAGAGCAGCCAACAAATCTTCTTTAGTTGCAGGTTTCTTATCCATGGCCAAAGCCAAGATATCTTTAGTCAAAGCAATGAAATCAACATTTTTAGCAACGAAGTCTGTTTCGCACTTAACAGCTACAACAGCAGCAAATTCGCCATTGTCAGCAGCCAAAACACAACCCTCAGAAGCTTCACGGTCAGAACGCTTTGCAGCTACAGCCTGACCCTTCTTACGGATAATTTCCATTGCCTTATCGAAATTGCCATTAGCCTCTTCCAAAGCTTTCTTACAATCCATCATTCCCGCACCGCTCATTTTACGCAAGTGAGAGATATCAGCCATTGTTACTGCCATAATCTTATTCTTTCTTTAATTATATTATTCTTCTTCTTTAGCGAACTTACCAGCGATGTTAGCGTTCAATGCTTCGTCATCTTCTTTCTTAGTACGCTCTTTCTTTGCAGCCTTAGCCTTACGATCCTTCTTAGGAGCAGCTTCACCAGCAGCTTCAGCATCAACCTTTTCTGCTTTACGTTCCTGCAAGCCTTCATTCATAGCTTCGCAGATAGCACCTAAGATAACCTCTACAGACTTCGTAGCATCATCGTTAGCTGGGATTACGTAATCAATATTTGAAGGATCAGAGTTTGTATCCACCATACCGATAACAGGAATACCCAAACGGTTTGCTTCACGAACTGCAATATGTTCTTTCATTACATCAACAACGAACAAAGCAGACGGCAGACGAGTCAAATCTACGATAGAACCCAAAGTCTTTTCCAACTTTGCACGCTGGCGAGTAATCTGTAATTTTTCTCTCTTTGACAAATTATCAAATGTACCATCATTTGTCATCTTATCGATAGAAGCCATCTTTTTGATAGCTTTACGGATTGTCGGGAAGTTTGTCAACATACCACCCGGCCAACGTTCGATAACATAAGGCATACCGATAGAAGAAGCCTTATCAGCAACGACTTGTTTAGCTTGTTTTTTAGTAGCAACGAACAGAATTTTCTTGCCTTGTTTAGCTAAGTTCTTCATAATTTCCGCTGCTTCATCTACTTTAGCAACTGTTTTATATAAATCAATGATATGAATACCATTGCGCTCCATGAAGATGTAAGGAGCCATTGCTGGATTCCATTTTCTCTTTAAGTGTCCGAAGTGAACGCCAGCTTCTAATAATTGATCAAAATTTACTCTTGACATTGTTTTTTTTCTTAATTTCGTTTACTTTCTTTTGTTTAACTCAATCATCCGGTAGTCATTCCACAAATCAACTTGCAAAATGAATCCAGACAATTTAGATACTAAACGCATCCTTTCAGTTATCAGTTTTTGAGTTTCAAGCTCTGAGCAAAATAAGCTCCACTTGCCTATCAATGAACTTACAAACCCAAAATTAACGTTTACTGAACTGGAATCTCTTACGAGCTTTTGGACGACCCGGCTTCTTACGTTCAACTGAACGAGGATCACGAGTGACGAAACCTTCTGCACGAAGAGCTGATTTATCTTCTGGATTAACTTTAACAAGCGCACGAGCAATACCCAAACGAGCTGCTTCAGCCTGACCTTTGAAGCCACCGCCTACCAAGTTAATTTTAATATCATATTGTTCTGCAACATTCAATGTTGTCAAAGGCTGCTTTACAACGAACTGAAGGATAGAAGAAGGAAAGTATTGAACCAATTCACGACCATTAATTGTAATCTTTCCTGAGCCTTCGCTAACGTATACGCGAGCAACCGCTGCTTTACGTCTACCTATTGCGTTTACTACTTCCATTTTTATTATTTATAAGAGTTTATATCTATTGACTTTGGCTGCTGAGCTTCGTGTTTGTGCTCTGTACCTGCATATACATACAAGTTACTTAATAATTTCGCACCTAAACGATTCTTTGGCAACATACCCTTTACTACTTTTCTGTACAGATGACTCGGGCCTTTCTTCAAAAGGTCTGCCGGAGTATATTCAATCTGTCCACCAGGATAACCTGTATATCTCAAATATACACGGTCTGTCCATTTTTTACCTGTCAAATTAACTTTCTCTGCATTGATGATAATTACGTTATCACCACAGTCAACGTGCGGAGTAAAATTGGGTTTATACTTGCCACGCAAAAGCTTTGCTACTTTTGCACAAAGGCGTCCCAAAGACTGGCCTTCAGCGTCAACGATGACCCACTCTTTGTTTACAGTTGCTTTGTTTGCAGAAATGGTCTTAAAACTTAAAGTATCCACTGCTTAATGTTGTTTAATAAATTAATAAATTAAAAACGCCTTAGCCCTTTGCCATACCGGACACATGATATAACAAAGTTCTAAGAACTAAACTTTTAGTACAATTTGATAATAATCGGCTTGCAAAATTACTCAGAATAATTGAATAATAAAACTTTCCACTCTTTTTTTTCAAAATATTTTCTTTACAGTACTTATTTACGGAAAAAATAACCCACTGAAAAGGTTACATTATTTTGGAATAACATTGACTCGTCTTTACGTTTCACTGTTCTTCGGTCCAACACTCCTGCCACATTATTTATAGAGAAAAAGAAACGGCTATACTCCACACTTAACCCTACATTTATACCTAAATCTATCGTCCGGAGGTTAGGTTCTTCCTTCTTGCCAAACTCTATATCTGATTCGACACCAGTTTCTTCCGTTTTCATCTTTCCGGCCAAAGACACATCCAATGTCGGTCCTGCAAAAACGGATAACCTTACATCTGAAATATTAAATGTATATGCCAAATCTAACGGGACCTGTAAAGAATAATACTTATACATATTATGGGTTGTCATTCCTTCATCTGTCGGATATGAATAATAGTCACCACCTTGATATATCAATCCGACTTCCGGAACGAAAGACAAGCCTTTATATATAGGTAACTGCATCAATCCTGCCACACTAAATCCTATTCTACCTCCGGATTCATACGTCTTGTCCAAACGTTGAACCAGCGATGAATATGCACCACCCAAACGGACACCAAACTCTACCTGAGCAAATACTGAAACAATGCTTGCCAGCAAACCCAATGCGAATATAACTGTTCTTCTCATATACATTTCATTCTTTATTTCCACAAATATAGAACAAATTATCGAAAAATATCATAATTATCAGAAAAAAAGGAATTATTCCAGACTTGCTATCTTAATCTTGGTGTAATTTATACATTTGGACGGCCTTGCGGATAGAATGCAATCCAAAGTTTTCAGGAGAAAGCTCCATAGGTTTTTGTATGATTATTTCTGCTGCATCATCAGCAGCATGTGCTTTTACCATTTCATCCACAAAACATTCAAAGAACAAATCAACGGTATGCACTTCAAAGCCTTCGTATGGATAGACGTTGGGGAGAGAGAATAAATATCGGCAATCATGTATTTCCAATCCGGTCTCCTCCATCACTTCCCTATACACAGCCTCCTCCGCACATTCATATCTATCCATGAATCCGCCGGGCAAATCCAAAGTCCCTTTACCTGGCTCCTTCGCCCTGCGCACCAACAAAAGCTCCCCATTTCTATTCCGAATAAAACAAGCGACAGCTGCGGAAGGGTTGAAATAATAGACAAAGCCACACTGAGTACATCTTTTGGATTTCTCATCATTTTCAACAAAAGACTTTTGTCCGCAAACAGGACAATAAACAAACCTTTGTAACGGATGAATATTCATTTATACTTATATTTAAAGAAAAAAGCACATCGGAATAGCTTATGACTACTCCAACGTGCCCTTATGACAAATAAACTCTTATCAAGCCTCTTTGGCTTCCCAACCCAAAGCACTTGCGCCCAAAACGGCAGCATCACTTTCTTTCAATTGAGAGAACATCAGTTTGACTTTACCCTGATATATCTTCAACAGATTCTTTTCCATTGAACGTTTAACCGGATTCATAATCAAATCACCAGCTTTTGTCAAGCCTCCAAACAAAATAATAGCTTCCGGACTTGAGAATGCAACAAAGTCAGCAAACGCTTCACCTAACAAGTTGCCTGTGAATTCAAAGATTTCCAAAGCCATCTTGTCATTTTTCATTGCAGCCTCGTAAACATCCTTTGAAGTAATTACATCTGGATCCAAATCTCGTAACAAACTTTCATCCTTGCGGATTTCCAAGAATTCACGAGCAGTACGGGCTACACCTGTTGCTGAAGTATAAGCCTCCAAACAACCTTGACGACCGCAGCCACAAACACGACCGTTATTGTGACGAACTATTACGTGACCCAATTCTCCGGCGAAACCATCGTGGCCATACACCAAGTTTCCACCTATAACAATACCGCTACCTACACCTGTTCCCAATGTAATAACGATGAAGTCTTTCATTCCTCGAGCTGCACCATAAGTCATCTCACCAATAGCAGCAGCATTTGCATCGTTTGTCAAAGCAACAGGAATACCACCAATGTATTCACTAACCATTTGCGCCAATGGCACTACACCTTTCCACGGCAAATTAGGAGCAAATTCTATGCATCCATTGAAATAGTTTCCATTCGGCGCACCGATACCAACACCTTTAATCTTATCAGGACCTCCGGCTTGTTCGATTATGCCTTTCAAACCATCACCCAAAGCTGAAACATACTCATTGATATCTGTATATTTTCCAGTTTTGATTGAACTACTATATAAAATTGTTCCGCGTGCGTCAACAACGCCAAAAACTGTATTTGTACCGCCTATATCGATACCTACCACATAAGGCTTCTCCATGATTTTATGTTTAGGATTAATAATGAATTTCTATTTCTACGACAAATATAATTGCTTTATGAAAAAGCAACAATAGATTTATCTAAAAATTTTCACTTTTTGTTACTTTTTCCCTAATGGCTGTAAACACTCGCCAAGTCATTTCCTGTCATATAATGAACACCATTTCAGGAACAGATAACCGTTCAAACTAGCAGTTCAGCTTCCGCATGCCAAAGTCTCAAACGTTTTAATACTCATTAAAGAAAAAGCGATTGCCGTAAACAACCGCTTTTCGTGTTTTCAAAAAGATATTAATTTATCAGGAACAACGAAGTGAACGACCCAACTTTAAAATAGTTGTTCGTTCTATTCCGTTCAATTCACATAATTTAGAAACGGATATACCATAGCGCTTAGCAATTGCACCCAAAGTATCACCGGATTTTATTTTATGATAAATAATTTCACCATCTTGAGGTGTTTGAACTTCTTTTACAGAAGCTACAATCTCTTGTCGAGTTTCCGTTTTAACTTTTTCCTTCACCTGTTGGCTACTGTAGCTAACATTTCCACTTGAAGAACAACGTAAAGCTTGACCTATCCGGAGGATAGTTGTCGATTTGATTCCATTCAAGCGACATAATTCTCCAACTGTCGTGCCGTACATTCTTGCTATTTTCCCTAAAGTGTCACCAGATTTAACCCGATGATAAACCAATTGGTCATCCGATGAAGTATAAATATTACTTTTACGACCATTGATGCGGATATTACGGAACACATATTCATCCTGAATAGGTACACCGTTTTCAAAATCTATAATTTCAGCAGGATTGATAGCCTTTCCTAAGAAGCGAGTTTCAAAATGGAGGTGAGAGCCTGTAGAACGGCCTGTATTTCCGCCTAATCCGATAGGATCTCCGGCATGAACAATATCATTCACATTGACTAATTGTTTGGACAAATGACCATAAACTGTTTCTAGGCCATTCGGATGGCGAATTACGATATAATATCCATACCCACGACGTTCAAAATTCCGAATTCTCACTTTTCCATCAAATGCAGCACGAATGGTATCGCCTTTGTAGACTTTTAAATCTATGCCTCGATGCATACGGCGCCTGCGAGGACCATATTTTGATGTGATACGAACAACTGAATCTATTGGGTAATAGAAAGAGGAGCAATCAATCACACATGAATCTGGGAAGGTAATATTTTTTTCCCCTCTGTAAGGGTCTACCCATTGAGTATTCCAATTGGAGCCATATAATTCATCGGCAGGGAAAAGTAAAGATTCGCGAGCTTCTTCAGCTTTAATTGTTGCTTCAGACAGTTTGCTCATGCCAATATCTTTCCTGAAGCCGACACGGTCAGCCATTAACTCTGATACATTCTGTTCCATTACAGTATTGGCACGTTCAACAGTCACTGTAGTTTTCGCCTTCTTTACTTGGGCATCAGCATTTATTGAAGGGAACATCAACAGACCGAAACATACTGATAATATTGATTTAATTGTCATCTTATTTGAATTCAAGCTTACATTTTATCAAAAAGAGTATTATTCCTTGACAATCCTCAAGAAATCCGAACCTTTCAAAGTTCGGAATTTTCATTTTTCCCTCAAAATAAATTCGAAAAAAAATGCATCTCGTAATTAAACTATTCTTAAAACCATAAGCTAATAAACTACAATTCAACGTTTTAATAACAATATGTTTTACAACATGTTTAGCTTATAATTCCCCAGTTCAATTTGTTTTCGTACAATATCTTCAGCCTTTTGTTCAAAATCTGGTTACTTTCGGACAATAAGTCGGGATCACAATCTAACACTTCAATCGCCATATCTCTGGCAAATTGTAAAATTTGCCCATCGGATGCTAAGTTAGCAATTTTCAAGTTCAATCCTTCACCGCTCTGACGAGTTCCTTCCAAGTCCCCTTGCCCTCTCAAACGCAAATCAGCCTCGGCAATCTCAAAGCCATTGCTACTATTAACCATTATCTCTAACCTTTTTCGCATATCAGTACTTAATTTATAGGATGAAACCAATACGCAGAAAGATTGTTCAGCACCTCTTCCTACTCGTCCACGCAATTGATGGAGTTGGGATAACCCGAAGCGCTCCGCACTCTCAATAACCATCACTGATGCATTAGGGACGTTTACCCCGACCTCAATTACTGTAGTAGCCAACAAGATTTGTGTTTCACCGGAAACAAACTGCTGCATGGCTAAATCTTTCTCGGCAGCCTTCATCTTCCCATGAACCATACATACTTTATATTCGCTGAATACATCTTGGAAAACATCAAAACCATCTTCTAAACTTTTATAATCCAGCTTTTCATTTCCTTCTATCAATGGATAAACAACATACACCTGCCTTCCTTTACGTATTTCGCTACGCAAAAAGTCAAAGAGATCGGCTTTCCTATTATCATAAAGATGTATGGTCTTGATTGGTTTCCTGCCTGGAGGCAACTCATCAATAACGGAGACATCCAAATCTCCATAAAGGGTCATCGCAAGCGTTCTCGGAATCGGAGTGGCAGTCATTACTAACACATGCGGTACGACCTGAGTGTTTTTCCGCCACAATTTGGAACGTTGTTCCACACCGAAACGATGCTGTTCGTCTATAATGGCCAATCCCAAAGATGAGAAGACAACCGTGTCTTCTATCAGTGCATGCGTGCCTATCACTATTTGTATCTCACCATTTGCAATAGCGGGTAATATCTTGTCCCTTTCTCTCTTCTTCGTCGCCCCTGTCAACAATGCAACTTTCACATCCATATCTTTGAGGAAAGATTTGACTGTGGCATAATGCTGGTTCGCCAATATTTCCGTAGGAGCCATCATACAAGCTTGACAATGGTTGTCTAAAGCCAACAGCATGGATAACAAGCCAACCAATGTTTTACCACTTCCAACATCCCCTTGCAACAAACGGTTCATCTGTTTGCCACTTTTCATATCCATTCGTATTTCACGAACCACGCGCTTTTGAGCATTCGTCAATTCAAACGGCAAATACTCTTTATAAAAGGTATTAAAATAATCTCCAACTATAGTGAATACGATTCCCTGCAACGACCTTGAACGCTGGTTGGCAGAACGAAGCATTTTTAATTGGATATAAAACAGTTCGTCAAACTTCAAACGAAGTTGCGCATTTCTCAAAGAGTTGATATTACTTGGAAAATGGATATTCCTCAATGCCTCAGCTAAAGGCATTAAATGCGTCTTTTCAACCAAATAAGGAGGCAAAATTTCAGGGATTTGCCAATTAATATTACTAAGGAGCGTGTATTGTAAGTTTTGGATTGCCCTCGAATTCAGAAAAGCTCTTTTCATCTTTTCGGTTGTATTATAAAGAGGGGTAAAGCCAGAAGCTATTTGGTCTGCGTCTTCAAGGGAATCAACGTCAGGATGCACGATGTTATAAGCCCGTCCAAATTCGGTTGGTTTCCCAAAAACAATGTACTCTTCATTCGTCTTTAATTTCGACAACACAAAGCTCAATCCTTTGAACCATACTAAATCAACAGTCCCGGTTCCATCCGAAAATTTGCCTATCAATCGTTTGGCAGAACCCTCCCCCAGATGTTCAAAAGATAGAATTCTCCCTTTTAATTGGATGTAAGGCATAGCACCGGAAATCTCAGATACATTGTAGAAACGGCTTCTATCCATGTATTTGTATGGGAAATAGTACAACAAATCTTCATAAGAAACAATGTTTGCCTCTTTTTGTAGGACTTCCGCTTTCCGCGGACCCACACCGGGAAGATAAGTAACTGCTCTTTTATTAAGATCCAACGCCATACGACTTTGCTTTGAAACAATTAAATCTTCATTAAATTCAGATTTATACAAGTCAAACGAAGACTTTCCATTTTACATTCCTAAATAGACTATTTACAAAGATAATTCATTATTCCTGTTTTCTTGGCTCTTTACTATTATTTATTTACGAATAAACGGGTATAGACGACAAAAGGAGAAAAACTTTTCAGTCTTTCCCCTTTTGTTGCGGAAGCGGGGGGATTCGAACCCCCGGTACGGTTACCCGTACGTCAGTTTAGCAAACTGGTGGTTTCAGCCACTCACCCACACTTCCAAAGTGCGTCATTTCTTAAATGCACTGCAAAGGTACTAATATTTTTTATTCCTGCAAATTTTACGGGACAAAATTTACATAATTCCCGTTTTAGAGCATAAAAAAGGCGTGCTTAAATGAAACACGCCTTTTATAATGATTAGGACAATTATTAATCTAACACTTTGATTCGAAGATTACGGAACCAAACGTTGTCTCCATGGTCTTGCAAACCGATGAAACCTTCCTTGTTCTCACCACCGCAGTTTATCAACAATTCGTAAGCCAAAGGCCATTTATCTTTGCTGAACTTACTGTTATCCAACATTTCTTTCCATGCTGGAGTCCACAAATGGTATTCAACAACTGGGCTATCACCATTCAAATAGTGTACAACAGTTCCTTTGTAAACCATAATCTTACCTTTATTCCATTCACCATAAGGTTTAGCAGTCTGAGGTTTAGCTGGAATCATGTCATACAAAGATGCAGATTGACGGTTACCGTCCTTACCCAATTTAGCGTCTGGATGGTTTTCGTTATCCAAGACCTGATATTCTGGAGCTGAAATATAAGCAGGCTGACCTTCTACTTCTTGAATCATATAGAAAACACCAGAGTTTGAACCCTTGTCAACTTTCCATTCAAATTCAAATTCGAAGTTAGAGAACTTGTGTGCGAACACCAAGTCGCCACCATCTTTAGCACCAGCTTCACCGTTACCAGAACCTTTGATATGGATAGCACCATCATCAACGACCCAAGCAGCAGGAACATCTTCACGGTCATAACCACGCCATCCGTTGAATGTCTTACCGTCAAACATGGTAATCCAACCATCTTTGTCTTTCGGGAAAGTAGACAAATCTACTGTTGGCAAATCTAACACTTTGTATGCAGGAGCTGCAGCTTCAGCCGCAATTTCTTCTGCATCTGTTGCAGGAGCTTCTGCTTTCTTACCACCACATGATGCCAAACACATCATAAAAGCAGCCATTCCAGCAAATAATACTGACTTTTTCATTTTTGTTGCTATTTATTTTTAACTGATTATCTCGGCATATCAGGCAATTTCCAACCGTCACGATAGTTATGCTTAATCAATTCAGCAGCGAACTGTTTAGCATTAATCGGATCAGTATAGATTTTGTTGAATTTCGGGTCACCATCCACAATCTTGAAGTCATCTTTCTTCAAAATACGGATAGTTTCATTATCGCTAATGTTAGTGAAACGCATATTAGCACCGTCCCACAACAATTCTTTGTTCAATGTCTGCAAACGTACAGCCAACACACCCATTACAACCATTTCATTGAACGGACCTGCTACTGCGAAGTTTGACTTAGTTTCTATGCGGTTTGCAGCACTTTCCTTACAAGCACGAATCCAGTCTTGTTCGTGACCTCCACCCATTGCATTAGCCACACGGCGGATAACTTTCGGAGCGTTAGGAACACGACCAGACAACAATCTTGGATTCTGTCCGTAACAACCGCAAACCAATGTGTCTTTTGTACCGTGGAAGATTGTGATACCACCACCTTCACTCATCATATCGAAACCTTCTGGCATTCCTTCTGGACGATCTGGCAACAAGCCTCCATCGTACCAATGAACTTCAACTTCCGGCATAGCCACCTTCGGCATGTTATCACGAGCCGGGAAAATCATTCTTACATGCTGTGCAGTTGGAGCACAATCCTGTAACAACATAGTTGATGAACCTTGAACTTTTGTCGGATAACCCAAGTTCAATGCCTTAAACGGCTGGTGCAAAATATGGCAAGCCATATCACCCAATGCACCTGTACCGAATCTCCACCATCCACGCCAGTTCCAAGGATGATAAATAGAATTGTAAGGTATTACTTCCTGAGGGCCACAGAACAAATCCCAGTTCAATGTCTTCGGAACTTTGTCAACTTTTTCAGGAGCGTTCAAACCTTGCGGCCAAATCGGACGGTTAGTAGCACATTCTACTTTTCTTACTTCACCAATTTCACCATTCCAAATCCATTCGCAAGCCAAGTCTGTTCCTTCCAAAGAAGAACCTTGATTACCCATCTGGGTAGCTACTTTATATTCTTTAGCCAAGTTTGTCAACAAACGAGATTCGTAAACTGAGTGAGTCAATGGTTTCTGAGTATAAACGTGTTTACCCATAGTCATTGCGTCAGCTGTGATGATAGCGTGAGTATGGTCAGCTGTTGCAATCATAACAGCATCGAAAGACTTACCCATTTCATCATACATCTTACGATAGTCGTAATACTTCTTTGCATTCGGATGACGGTCGAATACAGGCTTTGCATATCTCCAGTCAACATCACACAACGCTACGATGTTGTCTGTCTTTTCCATGTTTTTCAAGTTAGCATTACCCATACCACCAATACCTACAGCTGCAATGTTCAATTTGTCTGTCGGAGCTGTATATCCATGGCTTTTGCCCAAAATAGTGTTAGGGGCAATTGTAAAAGCAGCGGCTGCTGCAGCACCTCTTTGAAGGAATGATCTTCTAGTTAATGTCATAATTATAAATTTTACAGATTAGCACTCTAATGTGTTTTTCGCGGAAAAGCTCGAAAGCATTTTTCACGTTTTCACGGCAAATATAATTGTTTACATAAATTATTCAAAGAGTAAATAAAAAATTATCGACTAAAATAGTTTTTTTTAACAGAATATCATCTTCTACGTGGAAAACCTTACACTATGTATAGAGACTTCTTATGAGGAATTTTCCAAACCTCGTCACTCATTTTCTTCGTCTTATCATGAAACCACTTTGATGTCCTAAAAAAGTTTCCATTTGTCGTAGCTACTCAAAGAAGCTGTAAGTAACACCACATGGGATAATGATCGGAGTTGTTCACTTTATCGACCGTGCAATTATACGAACGCATATTCTTTGAATGCAGGATATGGTCGATACGAAACCAAAAGCAATTTTCATTATACGAAATCCCCATGCCCCTTCCAGATTCAGGAAAAGCATCAATCAAGTTATTTTGTATCGTATAATGAGCATACGAAATAGGAGTATCATTGAAATCGCCACAAACAACTAAATAATCGGTCTTGACAGTATCACAAAACTGCGCAATCGTACGGGCTTGTTCCGCCCTGATTTGGAAAGCAGGTCCTAATTTCTGGTTTATCGTACCTTTAAGCATTTCGAAATTGCCCGAATCCATCTCCTTTAAGAAAGAAGAATAACGCGAACGGTCTTCAGAGGTCAGTTTAAAAGACTCCAAGTGATTGTTCACAACCGTCAATATCTTGCCTTTGACTTTAATCTGGCACATAGCCGAACCATTATATTGGCTTTTGTAAGCTATTCTTTCACTTTTTGAAATCGGATATTTCGAGAACACGGCAATCCCTTGTTTGATTCTTCCTGTTTTATTAAAGTAGAAAATTGAGCGGTAAGGATACATTTTTAGTTCATTATAAATCTTTTTCTTAGTCAGATACTTCTCTTGCGAATCTTCCGCATATTCCTGCAAACAAATGATATCAGCTCCCGATTGCACCAAATATTGGATGGTCGAATTCGGTTTGGATTCGGAATGTGACTTATATCCAAATGCCATGATATTATAAGTCAACAGCTTGATAGAATTATCTTCCGGAATATTAGTCGTGGGCGAATGAAGAGGAAAATAGAGTTTTATCTGTCCCCACGTAAAAAGGAATGCAAGCAAGCCCACCCAAATGTATTTCCATTCGCGCGTAAACAACCAATAAAAGGTAAAGCATAAGTTCAGCAAACAAAAGATAGGGAAACCCAGTCCTAAATAAGCAAACAAAGTAGAAGTTTCTGGGGAGATTCTGTCCGAAAAGGCAGAAAGAAGAAAGAGGACAACTACACCTGCGTGAATTGTCATCACCAACGAATGGAACAAGAATCTCAACCATTTCATATCCTTTTATTTCTTACTGGCATCAAACAACTGTTTTTTTTCTTCAGACGACAAGCTTTGGTAACCGGATTTTTTCAGTTTATCCAATATTCTGTCAATATCTGCCATCTCTCGTTGCTTGCGTTCGTTATATTCATAATCTGTTTCCGTCCGCTTATACGTCACTTTCATCTTAGGTTTACGTGAAAACATATCCACCAATTTATCCATCAACCGATTGAATGGACGTGTCAAGTCTTTCCCCTTTCGCATCTGCACGGCAAACCATATTCCGAACAATGCACCTCCGATATGAGCCAAATGACCGCCCGCATTTCCAGATGTGATTGAGAGCAAATCGAGTAGCAAAGTCAACAATGCCAAGTAATATATTTTGATACGGCCAAACAAGAAAAGCATTACCTCTTCTTCTTTAGCGTAAAAAGAAATGCCGAACACTACTGCCATAACCGAAGCGGACGCTCCCAAAAGATAGCTGTCATACATGGATGAAGTGTAGTAAGGGAATAGGTTGTATGCCGCCATAAATAGAAGCGCACCAAACATTCCTCCCAACAAGTAAACGCCACAGAGTCTACGAGAATCGAAATAATTGACGAACAACTTACCAAACCAATAAAGCCAAAGCAAATTAAATAAAATATGTAATACATCGAAATGCAGGAACATATATGTCAAAAGGCTCCACGGCTGAGTCAAGAACATCCTCGGAGAAGAGGGGAATTCCAAATAACGCATCCAGAAAGAGAAAGAATGATTAAAGAAAAGCAAAAGAAGCACATCAACCAAACGTACAAACAAAAACACACCGACATTGATAAACAGGAGTTTTGTCAGCATGTCGCCTTCTGCGAACCGATTCTTCAAATTAGTAAAAATACCGTCCATTATTCCTGTCTTTAGCTTTCCACATACGAATCATTATAAAACCAAACAGCATACCGCCCAAGTGTGCGAAATGGGCAACAGAATCGCCACTGAAGTTTGCCACTCCCATCGTCAACTCTGCCAAGCCATAGAATACAACAAAATATTTTGCTTTAATCGGAATCGGGACAAACATCAAATACAGAGGTACATTGGGGAACAACATACCAAAAGCCAAAAGGATTCCAAACACAGATCCTGATGCGCCTATTGTCACAAACAGATTATAGAATACCGATTTGTCAAGAATTTGTCCGCCTCCGATGTTAACCAAGTCCTGGGAAGCAAAAACCACATTTTTCAAACTATAAAACCAAGTCAGCTCTTGTACGATTCCTGCTCCTATTCCCGTCACCATATAATATATAAAGAAACGCTTCGGTCCCCAAACTTGTTCCAATACACGTCCGAACATATAGACGGCGAACATGTTGAAAAACACATGGGAAAATGAATGCGTATCGTGCATAAACATATAAGATATAAATTGGAACGCATAGAAGTCTTTCGCTCCAGGGAAATGCAACCCCAAGATCTCCACCAAGTTTACACCTATTTTGGGCAAAGAAATGCTTGCTAACCAAAACAACAAATTGACAATAATGATATTTTTCGTCACTACAGGGATTCGATCAAGGAATCCGCCACCACTTTGATTCATCATATTTTCTATGTATATTTACAGGCAAAGGTAAATTATTTTGCTTTATCTACCAAAAAGAGACCCAAAACATAGAGAATCAATAAAAAAACTATATTTTTTCTTTGTTTAAATCCAAATAAGAAGTATTTTTGAGCGGTCGATATAAAGACGCTCTATTATTGAGAATTAAACATTTACCAAATAATATTCATACGCATATGAACAAAACAGAATTAATTAGCGCAGTCGCTAAAAAAGCAGGAATGACGCAAGCCGAATCTAAAAAAGCAGTTGACGCATTATTTGAAACAATCTCTGACCAATTGACTGCCGGAGACAAAGTGGCTATTTTAGGATTCGGAACCTTCTCAATAACTGAGAAAGCAGCTCGTGCTGGTATCAACCCACGCACCAAAGAGACTATCGAAATCGCAGCCCGCAAAGTTGTTAAATTCAAACCGGGAAGCGAATTAGCAGACGCTATCAAATAACGATTTTATCTTTAATAAAGGGAAGCCGTCTTTTTAAAAAGACGGCTTTTTTTATGGTATATGCAAGAATTAGCTTAACTTTGCCTGTTCTAATTCACAAAACAAAAAAAGAAAATGACACATGCGTTGCACCAAATGGGCGAATATACGCTGCTGATGAAAAAAGTCCTGACGATTCCGGATCGGTGGAATATGTTTTTCAAACAGTTAATTAAAGAAATATACAAATTGGGCGTTGACTCGCTTTGGATTGTTGTAATCATATCGGTTTTCATCGGTACGGTTATAGCTATCCAGATATCACTGAACATCAGTTCTCCATTAATCCCCAAGTTTACAATAGGTTACACCACCCGCGAGATCATCCTTTTGGAGTTTTCATCTTCCATCATGTGCTTGATTTTAGCAGGTAAAGTAGGAAGTAATATTGCTTCGGAGATTGGAACCATGCGAGTGACAGAACAAATCGATGCAATGGAAATCATGGGCGTTAATTCGGCGAATTTCCTTATACTTCCTAAAATGACAGGAATGATGGTATTTATCCCAGTTTTGGTTATCTTCAGTATGTTTACGGGTATTTTGGGCGGCATCGCTGCCAGTTATTCAACCGGCACTGGAATGACACCTGCTTCATTTGAATATGGTTTGCAATTCTATTTTAATCAATTCTATATCTGGTATTCTATCATCAAATCGGTTGTTTATGCCTTTATCATCTCGTCCATTGCTTCTTATTATGGTTATCATGTGAAAGGAGGAGCCTTGGAAGTGGGTAAAGCAAGTACAAACGCAGTGGTCATGAGCAGTATCATGATTCTGCTTGCCGATGTGATTCTAACTGATTTAATGCTGACATAATCTGCTTGTTATGATTGAAGTTAAAAATATCACCAAATCTTTTGAAGGCAGGACTGTACTAAATAATATAAGTACTGTTTTCGAAGATGGAAAAACAAATCTGATAATTGGACGAAGTGGTTCGGGGAAAACAGTCATGATTAAAAATATCATCGGGCTGATGCGCCCGGACAGTGGACAAATATTATATGACGGGCGAGATTTGACCTCCATGAACAAAGCTGAATTAAAATCTCTCCGGAAAGAAATGGGAATGCTATTCCAAGGATCAGCTCTTTTCGACAGCATGACAGTTTTGGAGAATGTTATGTTCCCTTTGGATATGTTCTCCAAAGATTCCTCTAAAGAACGCTTGAAGCGTGCTGAGTTTTGCTTGGATCGCGTGAATCTTTCGGAAGCAGGACATCTATATCCTTCTGAGATTAGTGGAGGTATGATGAAACGTGCAGCCATTGCCCGCGCAATTGCCCTGAATCCCAAATATCTGTTTTGCGACGAGCCGAACTCCGGTCTTGATCCGAAAACCTCTTTGCTGATTGATGATTTGATTCATGATATTACTCTTGAATATAAAATGACAACTGTCATCAATACGCACGATATGAACTCCGTGATAAATATCGGTGACAACATTATATTCATAAAAGAAGGAATAAAAGAATGGCAAGGGACGAAAGAAGAGGTCATCACTTCAAACAACAAAGCGTTGAATGACTTCATCTTTGCATCCGACCTGTTCCGTAAAGTCAAAGAGGTGGAAGAAGAGGAGTTAAAAGAAAACCATTGAAACATATAAACCTAAATCATGCCATGGTGACTAAATACCTTATTCCTCTTTTATTAAGCGGTGCATTGTATGTCTCCGCAAGTAATCCCATAAAGGAACTTCCCGATTCTATTTTTATAGGCAATCAGGATTTCCATGTCCAAGGCATCGCCCTTGACAAGCAAAAGGAGCACATCTATTTTTCATTCACGAATAGATTGATAAAGACAGATTTGAAAGGGAATATCATAGGAAGCGTGGATAATTTTGAAGGGCATTTAGGAGCCATGACATTAAACCCGGAAGACGGAAGGATTTATGCTTCTTTAGAATGTAAAAACGATGAGATTGGCGCAAACATTGCCAAGAAAATGAGGACAAAGGCTATAAGCAAGAACAATTCCGTCTTTTACATTGCCATATTTGATGTGGATAAAATCAACAAAGAAGGAATGAATCCGCAGACAGATGCAATTATGAATACCATCTGTGTACAAGAAGCTGTAAAGGATTATCAAGCCACTATTGTGAATCAAGGGAAAAGCCGTGAGCATCGTTATGGTTGTTCGGGCATTGACGGAGTCATGTTTGCTCCCATGATAGGAAACGAAAAGAGGGATAAATTCTATTTGTATGTCGGATATGGAATATACAGTGATACAACTCGTACCGACAACGATTATCAAATATTGCTCTGTTACGACCCAAAAGATTTGGAAAGATACGAAAAACCAGTCAAATGGGGAGCTTCCCATACTTCAGGCCCCAAAAAGCCCAAACGAAAGTTTTTCCTCAAAACCGGGAACAGCTCATACGGAATACAAAACATGACTTACGATGCGTCCAGCGACAGCTGCTATATTGCTGTATACAAAGGAAAGAAATCTAACTATCCAAACTATTCGCTCTTTTCATTTGATGCGACCCAAATCCCCTCATTTAGTCTACTTGAGGGTTTTGACAAATCCGAAAAGCAATGGACGATACGATTGGGAGAATTGGGGAACCGGGACGAGAAAAGCGGGATTTGCGGATGGAATTTTCCATGGGGAAGCACTGGCATTTTCCCTGCCGGCAATAACTATTTTTACATTTCTGAAAACCATCGGGACAAAGATGGGAAAGAATGTTGTACTGCTCGCTTATACAAATGGACAGGCGATAGCTTAAAGCCTTTCGAACCTTATGCCACCGCCTGTTTATCAGATTAAGCTAAAACCTATCGATATTAATAACCGAAGATGTCAGTCTGGGACAATTTCTGGATTGGACCGTATTGGCTAAGTCCTTTCATGTCCAAATCTTTCTCATCTCCAAGGACGATATAAACATACTTACGTCCTTTAACCCACTTTTCTTGGAAAGCTTTAATGTCTTCCAATGTAAAATTCTGTACTTGTTCAAACAATGCTTTGCGAGAATCAATAGACATGCCTAAATCTTGTGCATCAAGATAAGCCCAAAGTACATTCGACTTCGTAACACGGTCTGTACGCAAACGGGTAATCAAAGCCTCTTTTGCCAATTCAAACGCACGTTCTGATTCCGGCATATTATTCACGATTTCGTCAAAAGCCTTCATAGCATCCAACATCTTGTCATTCTGAGTAGCTATGAATGTACGATAATAATATGGATACTTCAGCTTAGACGGACAGACCATAGTCGCAGCTGCCGTATAAGCTAAAGCACGTGCTTCACGCATCTCTTGGAACACGATAGAGTTCATTCCACCACCGAAGTATTCGTTGTACATTACCAATTCCGGCTGGATAGCAGAGTCAAACTTCTCGCCCCTGTTAGAAACAGCAGAGAAATAAATCTGTTTCGCATCATACTGTGCAAAGTAAACCTTGCTTTCATTTGTTTCCTGCATCTTGAAGTTCGCTCCTTCTGGGACAGGCAATAATGTCTCAGGAACCTGATGATATTGGCTGATTACATCCAGTAATTCATTCTGCTTCATCGGTCCATAATAGAGAATCTTATGTTCATATTTGCACAAATTATGAATACAATCCACTAAAGCCTGAGGATCCATTTGTTGCAATTCTCCAGAAGAAAGAATATGTGTCGTAGGAGAATCCGATCCCCATATTGCATATTGCAACAAATGATTGAAGTTGGCGCCTTGGTTCAATTTGCTATCCGCACGTTCCTTCATAATATCATTTGCCAAATTCACATACGCATCCTTGTTTACTTGTGCATCTGCCAATAACTCCTCAAACAATTGAACAGCTGCAGCCATGTTCTCGCTTAATCCGCTTATGGTAACATAAGTACGGTCTGTTCCTGGGAATACGCTGTAATTGCAAGCCAACTTGTAGAATTCCATATTAATCTCCTGCAACGATTTCTTGGATGTTCCCAAATAAGAGAGATAATCACAAGCTGTTCCTAAAGCTTTGTCATTTCCTGTTCCCATTTCAAATACATACAACATTGAGAAGACATCATTCGTAGTGTTCTCTTTATACAGCACTGGAATATTTGATTTAGCAGTAAACTGCTGCATGTCCTTGCTGAAATCCAAAAATACCGGTTCAATCGGTGTTACAGAAGCCGCATTTGCCTGTATTTCCCGTAAGAAAAGGCTGGAACTGTCACGGTTCATCACAATTGGAGTGATGGCAGGTTTGTCCATCTTCTTCTCATTCAGATCTTTTCCCTGACGTTTATAAACCAAAGCATAGTTGTCTCCAAAATATTGGTTGGCGAAATCAACCAGCTGCTGCTTGGTAACCTTGCCCATTTCATCCATTTGAGCAACAATGTCCGCCCAATCATCACCACCGATAAAGGCACCAACAAACATATTGGCACGACTGCTGTTGCTTTCCAACATCTGCATAAAATTCAACTTATAGTTGTTCAAAGCAGCCTGCATGATGTCATCAGAGAAATCACCCCGTTTAAGTTTCGCTATCTCTTCCAAGAAAAGATCTTTCACCTCTTCCATGGTTTGTCCTTGCTTCGGAGCACCAGCTACCAAGAATGTGTTGTAATCAGCCATTTCCATATTGCCTGCATAACCATATAATATACGTTGTGACTGAAGCAAGTCCACGTCCATCAAACCAGCCTTGCCATTGTTCATCACTTCGTTTACCAAAGTCAACAGCAAATCCGACTTCGTGTCAGAAGGCAATCTCCAAGCCAAAGCGACATTCTCCGCATCCAAGCCAATAACCTCTTTTACGACTGGAGCCGTAAGCGGGTTCTCTTTAGGTTCCGGACGTGCCGGAAGAGAAGGATTGGCTGGCATAGAACCGAAATATTTCTGGATTATGGCAATTGTCTTGTCTGGATCTAAATCTCCAGACATACAAATGGCGATGTTATTCGGGACATACCAAGTATTGTAATACTCTTTTATCTTCTTGATAGATGGATTCTTCAAATGGTCTTGAGTTCCCAACACCGTTTGTGTTCCATAAGGATAATCAGGATAAAGAGAAGAAAGAATGGCTTCAAGCATCTTCCTGCCATCTTTTGTCAAAGACATGTTCTTCTCCTCATACACTGTTTCCAATTCTGTATGGAAACCGCGGATGACTGCATTCTGGAAACGGTCAGACTGGATCTTCGCCCAAATCTCCATTTCGTTGGAAGGAATATCTTCCACATACACTGTCTCGTCAAAACTTGTATAAGCATTTGTCCCATTCGCTCCAATGGCAGACATCAACTTGTCGTACTCGTTAGGAATGGCATACTTGGAAGCTTCATACGAAATGCTGTCAATCTGATGATACAATGCTTTGCGGGAAGCCTCATCCGTCATTTGACGATATTCCTCAAACAAATCTTCAATCTGATTCAAAAGCGGCTCTTCCTTTTCATAGTCAGCCGTTCCAAAATGATTCGTTCCTTTAAACATCAAATGCTCAAAATAGTGAGCCAAACCCGTTGTCTCTTTCGGGTCGTTCTTTCCTCCTACTCGAACGGCAATATACGTTTGAACACGAGGTTTTTCCTTATTCACAGTAAGATACACTTTTAATCCATTGTCTAAGGTGTAAATACGGGCTTTCATCGGGTCATTCGGAACCGATTCGTAGGGTATTGAAGAGCTATTTGTACATGCCGCTAACATGAATAACAAACAGCAACCCATCAGGTAAAATGTTTTACGCATAGCAGTATAAATTTATGTTAGTAAAAAACTCATTCTCTTTCACAAACCATTCCTTCAAACAAATCATGAAGTTTCAAACAAGGAGCAATCTTACTCTCCTCATCATGAACATCAAGTAGTCCTTTCGCAGATATATCATTAAACATGCGTATTAATGAGCGACCTACAGCCCAGGCCAAGTTTACCGGAACCGCATTTCCTATCTGCTTATATTGTGCAGATACTGACCCGGCAAAATGCCAATCATCTGTAAAGGTTTGAATTCTTGCATACTCACGAACTGTAAGCGGACGTGTTTCTATAGGATGACAACGCTCTGTCTGTTTTTGTGCCGGAGCACATGTCAGCGTCAAACTTGGTTCATCCATAGCCAATCTACGTGCCATACCTGTTTTTCCACCACCCAAATGATAGCTTCCTTTCATATATTCACGGGCAACATCTTCTGGCAAATCTCTCCAATCACCTCCTTCCGGAACAAGCTCCATCACCTGACGTTTGCTTTCCGGATATTGTTGTCCTTGTGACTGTGGCACGTCTTTATCAAACAGCGCACCTTTATAAAAAGCATCACGCAACGTCCGAACCCCATCACATACATCCGGCCATTCAAAATGCACCTTCGGGGCAATATTATTGCGAATTGCGATAAGTATAAGCCTTTCCCGTTTTTGAGGAACATCATATTGTATTGCCCGGAGCACCCGTGGTTCGACAAGAGTATATCCTATTTCAGATATGACACCTTTTATTGTTTCCATCGTACGACCGTTATCATGCTCCAACAATCCTTTTACATTCTCACAAAGGAACACAGCTGGCTGAATCTCTTTAACTGCGCGTGCCAACTCAAAAAATAATGTACCACGAGTTTCTTCAAAACCAAGACGTTTGCCTGCATAAGAAAAAGCCTGACAAGGAAATCCTCCAGATAAAAAATCAACTTTTCCTTTCAAAGGAGAAAAGTCCACTTCATGGATATCTCCTTCAACCACATTCCATTCTGGTCTGTTCTTCCGCAATGTTTCACACGCATTGTGATCTATTTCATTAAGCAATAAATGATGAAAACCAGCTTTCTCCATACCGAGCGCCAATCCTCCGGCTCCAGCAAACAACTCGACCGATGTATATCGTTGGAGAGGATGAACTATTTTCTCTTCATTCCAATGCGTATGAAGCATGGATTTCACTTCCTTAACTTCTTCGAGCTCGTCAACATAGAAAAACCTTTTACCTTTATCTTCATGCACATGATACTTGCCTTTTTTTATCCATGCATCCACAGTTGCCCTGGACACAGCAAGCAAATCAGCAAAATTGTTTATCGATATAGTTTCACGCATGATATTTAAACTTTATCGTTTTTTATATTGATAAATCCTTCATAAGTTGAAAATGCCAACAGATACAATGCTTTTAGCAAATCTGTATGCTCTTGACGCAACTCCTCATAAACTGTATTATTCAACTGCAATGTTGTATCATCACTAACTACATCTTCTATGATACACGGCAAAGCCATGCACAATTTATAGAAAGCATCCTTGTCACCAAAGACTAATTCATAGAACTTATCCATTGACATACGACGTATTCGCTTATGAGAGCAAGGCTTCTTGTCTATTGATATCTTCCATGTTTCATCCTTAGATTTCTTTGATATGGTTTCAACCAAATAACAAACAGCTTCATCATCATCAAGCAAGCAAGACTGCATTTTCATATATGTCTTTTGAGAAGAGGCAGCATTCATCGTATTATGTTTATTTTCATTTCAACATAAATATGCAAACGAGGATTCTCAACATCAAAGCCTTCATTGTGAACAACCCAACCATTACCTGCATACTTAAATATGTTTTGATGAAAATAGCCGATTTTATTACCATTTGATTTATCTATTTGACGGAAACACTCATCAGCAATAACTTGTTCTATCGTTTTACCATATACTTTTGAATCGAAGGTCAACTTGATAGGATCCACGATATTCACATTAAATTCTTCCAATGTAATATTACGGCGATATGATTCCACCGTACACTTTACATGTTCATAAATGTCGTTATCTGAAATAAAGCCCAATTTATAATTCCTCATATACTCCTAAATTTGTTCTCCTTATCAGTATATACTTTTACAAAGTTACTTCTTTTCCTCCAAAAACCTATTCTAAGCCATGACCTGTCGTTTCCCTTTAAGAGAACAATCCCTATTCAAGGATACGCTTGCTTATACCAATCTAACTTCCGGTAGTAAGTATTCCAATTGGCATACTTGTCATCCTTTTCAAACAGGATATAAGAAGAAAGACCGGAGAAGGCTTGGATAGCAATATCGCCTTTGCCTCCATAAATATCAGCGGAAGAACAATAGCACGTGGGCGTGGCTTGCGCAAATACAACTGCTGCATCCATCGCCTCTTTCCAACGACTGTATTCACTGTCGGTAGACAAATAACGGGCATAATCTCCAAGGTCTGAATAAATACGCATCTGCACCCGATTATATCGGCGATTGTGGTCGAAGTATTGGACAGATGCCACATCAGCTTCAGTTATCGTTTGCATACGTTCCCCATAAGAAGCATATATTTGCCGAGTTGCTTGGGCTAATTGTTCCAATGCGTCCGTACGCACGACAGAAATAGAAACTCCTGAAGTCCAATGAAAGTTGGAACTATTCACTCCTCCATTATACGACTTGGCATACGAATCATAATAATAGGAAGCAAATCCCTTTACCCCGGCTTCGCCTTCTGTAAACAAATATGGCAATATCTTATCAAACGGAGAACCCGGTGCCGGAGTTTCCATCGGACACCCAATGATATAATTGGCATAAGAACGTAATTGATAAGCCACTTCTACCGATTGCATATAACAAGCATCGAAGTATATAAAATCAAAACGTGACTGTCCGGCAAGATAAGTAGTTCCTTGACGGATTGCCTCTTCCAAATCTAAAATGTCCATCATCAAGCCAGTAGATCCACCATCTTGTCCAAAGGAGCGCAAAGAAGATGTCAGATAAGGAATCCATCCTTCGCCATGCGACCACAAAACCAAACCGTAACTTTTCGCCTGATAAGCCGTATAAGTCCTTTTGAACACATCACTCATCCGTTCGACAGTAATAGACGAAGCATCCTGTTCCGGATACTGATAGACCATCTCTTTTACCACTTCATTGTTTTTATTCTTACGGAAACGGTAAATAGCAGGAGACAATTTGGTCTTGTTGTCCGAATCATACAAAACGGCATCCAAATAAACCAGCAAATTATTTCGGCTGTCGTCAATCTCTTTCATTCCGGTAATCATCTCTTCGACATCATCCAAAGCAAATTGGCTCAATGAATTTTCAGCCGCCATATAAACAAGGATTGTCCTATCGCTCTCTTTAACAATATCATCTTCTTTTACACAAGAGAATAGACAGACTGCCAGTAACAAAGTTATTAGTTTATACTTCATATCACAATTCATTCTGTTGATAGTGCAAAGAAAAGAAAAAAACGGATTAGATTAAACATTTAAACAAAAAAAAGCGAGGGACAAACAGGCAGTTTACCCATTTGTCCCTCGCACATTATTATAGTTGGTTTTACAAACCAAATGCTTCTTTTACTTTATCTACATAGTCCAGTTTTTCCCATGTGAACAATTCCACTTCACATACAATGGATTCTGGATTATATCTGGAAGAGAACTCTTTGCGTACAACCTGCGGCGTACGTCCCATGTGGCCGTATGAAGCCGTCTCGAAATAGATAGGATTACGCAATTTCAAACGTTCCTCGATTGCTTTTGGACGCATATCAAAGATTTCCCAAATCTTTTCAGCAATCTGTCCGTCCGTCATGTTAACCTTAGAACGTCCATAAGTGTTGACAAAGATATTCATCGGTTTAGCGACACCGATTGCATAAGATACCTGAACCAAGATTTCATCTGCTACACCTGCAGCCACCAAGTTCTTAGCGATATGGCGTGCGGCGTAAGCAGCAGAACGGTCTACTTTTGAAGGATCTTTACCGGAGAATGCTCCACCTCCGTGTGCGCCCTTACCACCATAAGTGTCTACAATAATCTTTCTTCCTGTCAAACCCGTATCTCCATGAGGACCACCTATCACGAACTTACCGGTCGGATTCACATGGTAAATGATTTTATCATTAAACAAGGTTTGCACATATTCCGGATATTGTGCTTTCACACGAGGAATCAATATCTCTTTTACATCCTTTAGAATGCGGTCTTGCATCGCTTTGTCCGCCTCATCTTGAGTCAAGCCATCTTTTGTGGTGATAAACTCATCGTGTTGCGTAGAAACGACAATCGTATCGATACGTAATGGTTTACCGTTATCGTCATACTCTATTGTCACCTGGCTCTTTGCATCCGGACGAAGATAAGGCATCAATTCCAACTCATTCTTACGAATGGCAGCCAATTCCAATAATAAACTATGTGCCAAATCCAAAGCAAGCGGCATATAGTTTGCAGTCTCGTTAGTTGCATAACCAAACATCATACCTTGGTCACCAGCTCCTTGATTATATGGGTCTTCTCGCTCCACACCACGGTTAATATCACCGCTCTGTTCATGGATAGAAGAGAAAACGCCACACGACTGAGCTTCAAATTGGTATTCACTCTTGGTATAACCAATTTTTTCAATCACATTGCGCACGACATCTTGTACGTCCACATACGCTTTAGATTTAACTTCTCCAGCCAAGACAACCTGTCCGGTTGTAACAAGGGTTTCGCAAGCAACTTTAGAATTCTCGTCATATGCCAAGAATTCATCCAGCAAAGCATCCGATATCTGATCGGCTACTTTATCGGGGTGTCCTTCAGACACCGATTCGGAGGTAAATAAATAACTCATTTAGTTAATGAATTTATTATGATTAAAATGAATTATAAAGACGTGAAGAAAAAGATTGCAGGAAAGCATCATCGAAAAAGATTATCTTTTAGCATTTTTTCCAGTGGTTGCAAGCAATACAAATCTATCCACGTCAAAACTAGTGCAAAGTTACTACAGAAACCCTCACGCAGTATCTCTTTTATGTTTTATTTTTTCTTTTTAGTGTTACGCAAGGCTTTTTGCAGCTTAAATCCGGCACGCATCTTGGCCGCTCCCGAACCATGCGTTCCTCTTAAGAAATCGGACATCTTGGGTCGACGGGAGCCACCACCCTCTTCCGATGCTTTCTTTTTGAACACTTGGCCGCCACCGGTCATAATCCGTGCGATTTCATTCTTGTCCATATTCTTTTCGTTCTAAATCGTTCAACAATTCCAATATACTTTTCCCAAAAACAGGGTGTACAACAGAAGGAGCAATCTCTGCTAAAGGTTCCAACACGAAACGACGTTGTTCCATTAATGGATGGGGAATGACTAATTTGTCCTTCTGCATGACTTGGTTGCCATAAAGCAAGATATCAATGTCTATGATTCTGTCTTGATATGAGCCATTGCTCTTTTCAGTACGTCCCAACTCTTGCTCTATTTCCTGCGTCATCTGCAGCAACTCCTCCGAAGAAAGTTCTGTCTGCAATCCTAACGCTGCATTTAAAAAAACATAATCCGATTGGAATCCCCAGGGTTCTGTTTCATAGAAAGAGGAAAGAGCCAGTACATCACCGGCTCTTTCTGCCAATAGCGCTGCGGCTGCCAGCAAATTCCTACGTTTATTCCCCATATTGGTTCCTAATCCCAAATAGACATCCATAAGGAAATAATTATGAGGTTCTGCTTAACGTATCAACATGGCGTCACCGTAAGCACCAAACCTATATCCTTCTTTCAATGCAATATCGTATGCGTCCATAACCAAATCATATCCTCCGAAAGAGGCAGTCATCATCAACAAAGTAGACAGTGGCAAATGGAAATTTGTAATCATACTTGTCGCCAAGCTAAAGTCATACGGTGGGAAAATGAACTTGTTGGTCCAACCTTCAAATTCCTTCAAGTGCCCATCGGTACTAACCGCTGTTTCAACGGCTCTCATAACCGAAGTCCCGACTACACAGACTTGATGACCTTCATCTTTTGATTTATTGACAGTCTCGACTACATCTGCATTAATGAACATCTGCTCGGAATCCATCTTATGCTTAGTCAAATCCTCTACGTCAATCTCCCTGAAATTACCCAAACCGCAATGTAACGTCAAAAAGGCGAAACGGCAATCCCGTATCTCCAAACGCTTCATCAATTCACGGCTAAAGTGCAATCCTGCTGCCGGAGCAACAACTGCTCCCTCTTCTGTAGCAAAGATATTTTGATAGCGGCTCTCATCATCTTCTTCCACAGGACGGTCTATATATTTGGGTAATGGAGTTTCACCCAAAGCAAACAAAGCCTTCTTGAACTCATCATGGTTGCCATCGAATAAGAAACGGAGAGTACGCCCACGGGAAGTCGTATTATCTATCACTTCCGCTACCATCGAATCATCTTCTCCGAAATAAAGCTTATTGCCTATACGGATTTTACGGGCAGGGTCAACCAACACATCCCATAAACGCAAATCAGAATTCAATTCACGCAGCAAGAAGACTTCAATACGAGCTCCGGTTTTTTCTTTATTTCCATACAAACGAGCCGGAAATACTTTTGTGTTATTAAAAATAAACACATCTCCTTTGCCATAGTATTCCAAAAGGTCCTTAAAAACTCTATGTTCAATATTCCCTGTTTTGCGGTCAATCACCATTAACCTAGATTCATCCCTATTCTTTGCCGGATGCAATGCTATTTGTTCTACCGGCAAGTTAAATTTAAATTTAGAGAGCTTCATATCTTTATTTAATCTTATTATATCAACTTTATTCTGTTTCTACTACCACGATTTCACGATCCAAAAAGGCATCTATATCGTCCGGCGTCATACATTTATCTAAGGTAACATCACCAATCCGTGTTCTTTCCAAAGCTATTAGATGGGCTCCGGAATGCAATGCGACACCGATATCACGAGCCAAAGCCCGAACATAAGTGCCCTTGCTACATACAACCCTGATTTTGATTACTGGTAGATTACATTCCAATAATTCAATCTCATCTATAATCAATGTTTTAGCTTTCAACGGAACATCTTCCCCATTGCGTGCCAACTCATAAGCCCGCTTGCCTTCTATTTTGCAAGCGGAAAAGACGGGCGGTATCTGTTCAATCGTTCCTACAAATTGCTTCAAAACCTCTTCTACTAAAGATTGGGTTATATGTTCCGTAGGGAAAAACGCATCGACCTCTTTTTCCAAATCAAAAGAAGGAGTTGTCTCTCCCAGTTTCAACGTTGCCACATATTCCTTCGTCTGATATTGAAACTCATCAATACGCTTGGTAGCTTTTCCTGTACAGACAATCATCACACCGGTTGCCAAAGGATCAAGCGTCCCGGCATGCCCCACCTTTATTTTCTTCACTTTCAGCTTCCGGGATAACTTGTAACGGAATCGATTTACCAAATCAAACGATGTCCATTTCAATGGCTTATTGAAATACAATACTTCTCCTGCAATGAAATCCATTTCTATCAATTAAAAAATGAATAAAACAAGGTGATACTTCCTACAACTGCACAATAATACGCAAAGTAAATCAACTTGCCTTTTTTGACTATATTAATCATCCATTTACAAGCAATACATCCCGAAATGAATGCGGCAATAAAGCCAATCATCAAGGAAGAAGTTGAAATATCGCCACCCAATGATTCCCCTTTCATCATCTTCAACGTATCCAACAACGCTTCACCCAAAATTGGAGGTATCACCATCAAGAAAGAGAATTGCGCCAATTTCTCTTTTTTATTGCCTAACAAAAGTCCCGTTGCAATCGTGCTTCCGGAACGTGACAAACCCGGCATGACTGCACATGCTTGAGCCAATCCTATGATAAATGCATCTTTGAAGGATATGTTTTCCTTTTGGCGAGGTTTTGCATAATATGAAAACGCCAAAAGAACTGCAGTCAAGAGCAACATAGCACCGACTATGGTTAGCCCGGAACCAAAAATTCCTTCTACCGTATCTTTAAAAAAGACACCCACTATTCCGATAGGAATCATGGATATGATAATATTGATGGCATAACGGGTCTCAGGATTCATCTCAAACTTGAACAAGCCCTTCAAAATCCATCCAATTTCTTTTCCTAAAACCAGCAAAGTACTCAAGACGGTCGCCACATGAACCAATATAGTAAATGCAAGGCTCTCTTCACCTTCTATTCCAAACAATGCTGAACCTATAGCCAAATGACCACTGCTGCTGACAGGCAAATACTCAGTAAATCCTTGTAACAAGCCAAGGACCAAAGCTTCTAACCCACTCATTCTTCAACCCTATTTTCTGTTTCCCAAATATGTTCTTTCCCTTTTTTCAATATGCCGACTATCACACCTAAAAAGCCTATTACTGTAACTATCGGAGCAACGACTATACGACGGGTACTGAATATTTCAGGATTGAAAGACTCATCTCCCGATCCTCCACCACTCATCAGCATAAAACCGATTATAATTAATACGACTGCACATGCAATCAGCACGAAATTTTCCTTTCTAAAAGCAAAATCCTTTCTTGACATATCTCTATTCATTTTATATCAAACATAATACAACTTGTCAAAGCTCATCCTCAAATATTTGTTGACGGATACGAATGTCGCACAAATGGACAAAATAATACCCATCGCCAATACTGCTCCATATACTATTAATAACGTAGGAATGTCCAATATTTGTATAAAGCCTGTAAGTTCAGATTGCAAATAATATAGGGTTCCGGTCAACAAACATATCGCTAAAATTGCCGCTATGATTCCACTCACAACATTATAGCGTATGAATGGCGTCCGTATGAATCCCGGCGTCGCTCCAACCAATTGCATCGTATGAATCAAGAAACGCTTGGAATAAATAAGTAGTCGTATCGTATTACTAATCAAGACAAACGAAATAATCGTCAAGACAATAGCCAAGCCCAAAAGGATTAAGCCAATCCGCTTCATATTATGTTGCACCATCTCCATCATGTCTCTTCTGTAAAGCATTTCCGAAACAGATGTATAACTCTGTATCTTATGCTCTATCATCTTCAAACTATCAGGATTAGCATATTGCGACCGCAATTTAACCTCGATGGATGCTTGCAGTGGATTGAACCCCAAAAAGGTTTCCGGCCTTTCTCCCAGCTCCTCTTCCAGCTCCTTAGCAGCCTGTTCTTTTGATATGTATTCGGTTGATTTTATAAAGGGTAATGCATCTAATGATTTCTGAATGCGTTTAACTTCCATATCTTTGATATTATCTTTCAATACAATAGAAAAAGACATGTTTTCTTTTACATATATTGAGAGTTTATTGCCAAGCAGTCCCATTAAACATATCAAGCCCATCAGAAATAGCACCAAAGCAATACTCATTACTGATGTAAAGCGAGAATGAAAGAAAGAGACAGAACTAATATTTTTGTTTTCAGCCATTTATCATCTAATTTGACAAATCAAACTTGACAGGGTATAAGTCGGAAAAACATTAACCCCAATTTTTCTGCAAAGAAAATAATTATTTATGAAATGGCATTCTATTTTTGTTTATTTAACCTGTCTTCGTCATCGTGCCACTCTAAAATCCCCATCTAATAGTTCTTGTTCAGAGCAACCAGATTTGCATCCTCATATCATTGGGTTATTTCATCGTGCCAGAAGCCAGTATATTCTTATTCTCCGTACCTGTCAGGCATCAGTGCATAAAGAAAATGATAATGTGTTGTCCATGTTTTTGTGTCCAACATTCTTTGTTTTTCACTTAGGAGAAAAGCTAAATATTGAGGTGAAAAGGTGTGCCCAAGCAGCTGACTGCTCAAACACACCATAAAAGGTATACTATTATTCTATTAGAATTCTGCGTTGTTCGGAGTTCTTGGGAAAGGTATTACATCACGAATATTACCCATTCCAGTTACGAAAAGCAACAGACGTTCAAATCCTAAACCAAATCCTGAATGAGGAACCGTTCCAAAACGGCGAGTATCCAAATACCACCACATATCTTTCATCGGAATGTTCAATTCCTGAATGCGGTTGTACAACTTGTCATAATCCGCTTCACGTTCTGATCCACCGATAATTTCCCCAATTTTCGGGAACAAGACATCCATCGCTCTTACTGTCTTACCGTCTTCATTCTGCTTCATATAGAATGCTTTGATTTCTTTCGGATAATCGGTCAAGATTACAGGACGTTTAAAGTGGTCTTCAACCAAGAAACGTTCATGTTCAGAAGCCAAGTCAACTCCCCAATAAACAGGGAATTCAAATTTATGGCCTTTGGCTACTGCCTCTTCCAAAATCTTTATTCCTTCAGTATATGGCAAACGGACAAATTTGTCTTTCAATACTCCTTGAAGACGTTCTATCAACCCTTTATCAATTCTATCATTCAAGAACTGGATATCTTCCTTGCAATTATCCAATGCCCACTGCACACAATACTTGATAAAGTCTTCCGCCAACTCCATGTTATCAAAGATATCATTGAATGCAACTTCCGGCTCAATCATCCAAAACTCTGCCAAGTGACGCGGTGTATTTGAATTTTCCGCACGGAATGTCGGGCCAAATGTATAAATCTGTCCTAAAGCCGTTGCAGCCAATTCACCTTCCAATTGTCCAGACACAGTCAAACTTGCTTGCTTGCCGAAAAAGTCATCATCATAGATGATAGAACCATTTTCGTCCTTCTTCAAGTTATACAAGTTTTTTGTAGTAACCTGGAACATTTGACCTGCACCTTCACAGTCAGAAGCAGTGATAATAGGTGTATGGAAATAAAAGAATCCACGGTCATGGAAGAACTTGTGGATAGCATACGCCATATTATGACGAATACGGAACACAGCTCCAAAAGTATTTGTACGAAGGCGCAAATGTGCTATTTCACGTAAAAACTCCATTGAGTGACCCTTCTTCTGAAGAGGATAAGTCGTCGGATCAGCCGTTCCATAAATTTCAATTTCATTTGCTTGAATCTCCACAGACTGACCTTTGCCTTGTGACTGCACCAATGTTCCATTCACACTGATGCTGGCACCGGTAGTAATTGGCTTTAAAAACTCTTCTCCTAATTTATCCAAATCTACTACAATTTGGACATTGTTGATGGTAGAGCCATCATTCAACGCTATAAAATTAATCTGCTTGCTGCCACGACGGGTACGAACCCATCCTTTCACATTTACAGTAGCACCAAAATCAGTACTTTTCAGTACATCTACTATTTTTGTTCTCTTGATAGTTTCCATAGTTATTATTATTTATTCAAATGCTCCCATTCGCAATGCGTTTACCTCACGTTCATTCAAGTAACGCCATTTGCCACGAGCCAAATTCTTTTTCGTCAAACCAGCGAAATATACACGATCCAACTTAATGACATGATATCCCAAAGATTCAAATATACGGCGGACGATTCGATTCCGGCCTGAGTGTATTTCGATTCCTACTTGGCTCTTGTCTGTGTCATTTGCATAGCTGATTGCATCTGCGTGAATTTCACCATCTTCCAATTCCAAGCCGTTCGCAATCTTTTCCATGTCTTCAATAGATACATTCTTATCCAACCAAACATGGTAGATTTTCTTCTTCTTGAATGAAGGATGTGTCAACTTAGACGCCAAGTCTCCATCGTTAGTCAGCAACAATACACCTGTCGTATTGCGGTCAAGACGACCTACCGGATAAATTCTTTCGTTACATGCGTTTTTAACCAAATCCATCACAGTCAGTCTCTCTTGCGGATCATCGGATGTAGTAACACAATTCTTCGGCTTATTCAGAACAATATATACCTTGCTCTCAATTTGTACTGGTTTATCATTAAAGGTAACTCTGTCTGCACGAGTGATTTTTGTACCCAATTCTGTAACAACTACATCATTGACCTTCACATTACCTGCCTTGATAAACTCATCAGCTTCACGACGTGAACAAACTCCCGCATTTGACAAATATTTATTCAAGCGGATAGGCTCATTCGGGTCTGCCAAAACTTCCTTATACTTCAGCTGCTTTTGGAAGTTGTATTTTGCATTCGGATTGTAATTATTATTCTGACGGCGATTATTGTTGTTGTTATAATTGTTATTAGGGCGACGGTTGTTATATCCGCCATTGTTGCCGTAACCGCCACCATTGTTATAACGGTTATTGCCACCGCCATAATTATTTCCGCCATAGTTGTTGCCGTATGAGCGATTTCCGCCCCTGTTGTTATCATACGAATGGGCACGGTTTTCACCTACACGGGGTCTTCTTTTCTTAATTCCGCCATCTTGCATATTATTACCATTATCTACCTCATTTGAAGGCGCAGATTGGTAATTGTTGTTGAAATTAGGGCGATTATAAGAACGTTGATCATTGTTAAATGATTGACGATTTCCATACTGACGATTCCCATATCCGCCTTGATTGAATCCATAGCCATTGTTGCGATTATTGTACGGGCGATTGTTGCCGTAAGAACGGTCACGATCGCGATTGTCATAACGAGGCTGATAGTTTTGGCCGTTATTACCATAATCATTATAAGAAGGACGGTCATACGAACGATAGTTGTTACCACCTCTGTCATTTTGCGGTTGGCGATTGTATTGTCTACGTTCGAAATTATTCCCTTCGGAACGATTATAGCCGGCATTACCATAAGCTCTTCTATCCCCATCTTGACCAGCACCTTCTCTATTGATATCTGGTATCACCTTTCTTGGTCTTGACTGCTGTGCGTCGTCTCTTTCTTCGATACTCATTTTGCTTATAATTAATAAGGTTTATATTGTGATAGCCTCCCGGCAATCATTGTTTTCCCTTTTTTAAATGCCTGTGTAATTATGAGGAGTTATTGCTCTCAATTCAGCTTTCACCTCATCGCTTACCTGCAGCGTTTCTATAAAATCTCTAATTGATTGCTCGGTAATCCCAGCGTTTGTACGAGTCAAAGCCTTCAACGCCTCATAAGGTTTCGGATAACCTTCACGGCGTAAAATGGTTTGAATTCCTTCAGCCACTACTGCCCAGCATTTATCAAGGTCAGCGGAAAGCGCAGGTTCGTTCAGCAACAATTTACCGAGTCCTTTCATCAAACTCTTAAATGCAATTTCGACATGGGCCATTGGTACACCCACATTGCGCAAGACCGTTGAATCTGTCAAGTCACGCTGCAAGCGTGAAATTGGCAATTTTGTAGACAAATGCTCCAAGATAGCATTTGCCATTCCCAAATTTCCTTCCGCATTTTCAAAGTCAATAGGATTAACCTTGTGAGGCATGGCAGAAGATCCCACTTCTCCAGCTTTTATCTTCTGTTTGAAATATTCCATCGAGATATATTGCCAGAAATCACGGTTCAAGTCTATTAATATTGTATTAATCCGCTTCATGCCGTCAAAGATTGCCCCTAAATTATCATAATTGGAAATCTGTGTCGTCCATTCTTCTCTTTTCAATCCCAATGATTCGCTCACAAACTTATTACCAAAAACTCTCCAGTCATACTGCGGATAAGCTACATGGTGAGCATTGAAATTACCAGTCGCTCCTCCAAACTTGGCAGAAACAGGAACAGCTTTCAACAATTGCAATTGCTGTTTCAATCTATAAACAAACACCATTATTTCTTTTCCTAAGCGAGTAGGGGAAGCCGGTTGTCCATGTGTTTTGGCTAACATCGGGATATTCATCCATTCATTAGCATAGTGCTCCAACGTATTAATCACCTCTTGCAAACCGGGATAATACACATTTTCCATGGCCTCCTTTAAAGAGAGAGGGAATGCCGTGTTGTTTATATCCTGTGATGTCAAACCAAAGTGAATAAATTCATGGTACTTTTCAGCTAAAAAATGGTCTGTTTTCTCTTTAATAAAATATTCGACTGCTTTAACATCATGATTGGTTACCTTTTCAATGTCTTTGATACGCAAGGCATCATCTTCGGAAAAGTTCAAATATACATTCCGAAGCCATGTTTTTATCTCTTCCGTATTTAAATCACTTAATTGCGGAAGATATTCAGACAGAGCTATCAAATATTCAATCTCCACGCGAACTCTATAACGAATCAGCGCAAACTCTGAAAAATAAGCTGCAAGGGCTTCAGTTTTGTTCCAATAACGCCCATCTACAGGCGAAATGGCAGTCAGTGTTGATAATACCATTCTTCTTCTCTTCAATACATTATTATATAATATGTAACGATGCAAAGTTAATGCATTTCCTGAAATAACTCTTCTTTGTGGATATAATTTTTCCAAATTTCTTTTTTTTCTGTTCAATCCATTCTCGTTAAGAATCAATCTGATAATCGGTCTCTACCCAAATTTCCTAAAAAAATTCTTCAATAATATTTGCATATTCAAAAAATAGCCGTATCTTTGCACCGTCTTAAAGATAAGACATCTAGGGCGTTTAGCTCAGCTGGTTCAGAGCATCTGCCTTACAAGCAGAGGGTCGGCGGTTCGAATCCGTCAACGCCCACTAAAAAAAGCATCTATGAATAACATAGATGCTTTTTTATTTCATAAAACCATTTTCTAATAAGGGATACTCAGTAAATGTCCCTATAAAAAACAATGGCATATGAAGATGACCCAGTATAATCACTTCATAT
>ULRN01058251.1_pt1 | contig 49500 bp, 37 predicted proteins | sample 1955461 | NCBI WGS metagenome assembly ULRN01 (sample SAMEA4835683, study PRJEB28245) | human gut metagenome | biome: gut microbiome; material: fecal sample | place: Denmark | collected 2008 | reverse complement strand
ACAACCTAATCAGTTAATCCCTAACTTTGTGAGCCTAAACAGTAGAAAACATGGTACAAAGATTCGATTACTTAGTGATAGGCTCAGGAATCGCCGGTATGAGTTTCGCACTGAAAGTAGCCAATGAAGGCAAAAGCGTGGCACTTATCTGTAAAGCCGGACAAGAAGAAGCCAACACATATTTCGCACAAGGAGGTATCGCTTCCGTAACCAACTTGAAAGTAGATAATTTCGAGAAGCACATAGAAGATACGATGATCGCCGGCGACTGGATCAGTGACCGGGCAGCCGTGGAGAAAGTCGTGCGCGAGGCCCCTGCCCAGATCGAGGCGCTTATCCGATGGGGAGTTAATTTCGATAAGAAAGAAAGCGGAGAATTCGATCTGCATAAAGAAGGAGGACACTCCGAGTTTCGTATCCTGCACCATGCCGACAATACGGGAGCCGAGATACAGACGAGCTTGATAGAAACGGTAAACAACCATCCCAACATCGCCGTATTCACGAACCATTACGCGGTAGAGATTATCACCCAGCATCATATGGGGATTATCGTCACCCGCCATACCCCCGGTATCAAATGTTTCGGTGCCTATGTATTAAACGAGGATACGGGTGAGGTACATACTTTCTTGTCAAAGATAACCGTTATGGCGACAGGCGGTTGCGAGGCCGTTTACCGGAATACGACAAACCCGCTGGTAGCTACCGGAGACGGTATCGCCATGGTTTACCGCGCGAAAGGCTCCGTAAAAGATATGGAGTTCATCCAGTTCCACCCGACCGCCTTGTATCATCCGGGCGACCGTCCCTCTTTCCTCATCACCGAGGCGATGCGCGGATATGGAGCTGTATTGAGAAACCTTGGCGGCGAGGAGTTCATGCATAAATATGATCCCCGTCTTTCCTTGGCTCCTCGTGATATCGTAGCCCGGGCGATCGATAACGAGATGAAACAACGGGGTGAGGATCATGTCTATCTGGACGTGACGCACAAGGATCCGGAAGAGACGAAGAAACATTTCCCCAATATCTATAAGAAATGCCTCAGCCTAGGGATCGATATCACGAAAGATTACATCCCGGTAGCCCCTGCGGCCCATTATTTATGTGGAGGTATCAAGGTAGACTTAAACGGGCAATCCAGCATCCGTCGCCTATATGCGATCGGAGAATGTTCTTGTACCGGCCTGCACGGTGGTAACCGCTTAGCTTCAAACTCATTGATCGAGGCAGTTGTATATGCCGACGCCGCGGCGAAACACTCATTAAGCGTCATGGATCGCTATGAGTTTAACCAAGATGTACCGGAATGGAACGATGAGGGAACGATCACCAATGAAGAGCGTGTATTGATCACCCAAAGCATGAAAGAGGTAAACCAGATCATGGAAGCGTATGTAGGTATCGTTCGTAGTAACACACGTTTGATCCGTGCGTGGAACCGTCTGGATATTTTATATGAGGAGACAGAGAGCCTTTTCAAACGTTGTAAGGCATCCCGTGAATTATGTGAATTGCGTAATATGATCAATGTAGGTTATTTGATCACTCGTCAAGCGATGGAACGGAAAGAGAGCCGGGGATTACATTATACGATTGATTATCCACCGGTTAAATAATTGAGAATTGAGAATTGAGAATTGAGAATTACTAACTATGTTAATTCTCAATTTTCAATTCTCAACTTTTAATTATCAATAGTTCTGTTTCATCGGTTCGAAATAAGCTTGCGGATGAGCGCATGCCGGACAGTTAACCGGAGCTTTCTTGCCCTCGAATACGAAACCACAGTTACGACATTGCCACAAGATAGCCTCAGCTTTCTCAAATACCGTACCTGTTTCTACATTATTCAATAACTTACGGTAACGATTCTCATGCTCTGCCTCTACCTTAGCGATCATCTTGAAAGCTACAGCGATAGCGGGGAAACCTTCTTCCTCTGCGATCTTAGCGAACTCAGGATACAATTCAGCCCACTCCTCATTCTCACCAGCGGCCGCGGCGGCCAAGTTCTCAGCGGTCGTTCCGATTACGCCTGCAGGATAAGAAGCGGTAATCTCAACCATTCCACCTTCCAAGAACTTGAAGAAACGTTTAGCGTGTTCCTTCTCTTGCTCGGCTGTTTCCATGAAAACACCTGCGATTTGCTCGTAACCTTCTTTTTTAGCTACGCTAGCGAAAAATGTGTAACGACTTCTTGCCTGAGATTCTCCGGCGAATGATTTCAATAAATTCTGCTCGGTACGTGTACCTTTAATACTTTTTTCCATAATGCTAATTTTATGTAGTAAATTAATGAGTCTGTTTTATATATCGTTTTTCTCATGACCGATCAAAAGTAAGAATTTGTTTCCAGACATCGATTACGCAAACATTAAATAATATCTATCTCTCAATAGATATCACTTATTTATCAAGGAAAACTTTCTCCTCCTTTATACTATGAAACAACAAATCCTCCTAAATTGTTTACACAAAATCGGAATGCGTCTTTAGATTTTTTGCATCTTCTTTATTTTATTAACTTTGCATCCTCAAATCAAACAGGCAAGAAGAAAAATGAAGAACAAATTTGATTTTCAGCCCAAACTCTTTACGGCGCTGAGAAATTATTCCAAAGAGAGGTTCATGACGGATCTCATGGCGGGTATAATTGTCGGCATAGTTGCCCTACCACTCGCCATCGCTTTTGGTATCGCCTCCGGGGTAAGTCCGGAAAAAGGATTGATCACGGCTATTATCGGTGGATTCATTGTCTCCCTTTTAGGAGGCTGCAACGTACAGATCGGCGGACCTACCGGAGCGTTTATCGTGATCGTTTATGGCATTATACAGAACTTCGGTATTGAAGGGCTTGCCATCGCTACCGTCATAGCGGGTATTATTCTGGTATTGATGGGCGTGTTGAAGCTCGGTACCGTGATTAAGTTTATCCCCTACCCGATTGTCGTAGGTTTCACGAGTGGTATCGCTGTCACGATCTTCACGACGCAGATGAAAGACTTATTCGGATTGACAATGGATAAGGTTCCGGCAGATTTCATATCGAAATGGATCGCTTATTTCGGGGCGTTCGATACGGTGAACCCTTGGGCATTCGTTATCGGTATCATTAGTATCCTGATCATTACGTTAAGCCCGAGGCTAACGAAGAAAATTCCGGGTTCCTTGATCGCTATCGTCATCATGACGATCGTTGTTTACATTATGCGTAATCATTTGGGTATTACAGGTATCGAGACGATTGGAGACCGGTTTACTATTAACGCTTCCTTGCCAGCCCCGGCTCCAATCACATTTAATATGGAAACAATCAACTTATTGCTTCCCTCCGCCTTTACGATCGCTATCCTTGGAGCTATCGAGTCTTTATTATCCGCTACGGTAGCGGATGGTGTGACAGGCGACAAGCATAATTCGAATACGGAACTAATCGCCCAAGGCGCGGCGAATATCATCGTTCCTATTTTTGGCGGTATTCCCGTGACAGGCGCCATCGCCCGTACAATGACCAATATAAATAATGGTGGACGAACTCCGGTTGCCGGTATTATTCACGCCATCGTATTATTATTGATTTTGCTTTTCCTCGGACCGCTTACCAAACACATTCCAATGGCTTGTCTGGCTGGCGTATTGATCATCGTATCCTATAATATGAGTGAGTGGCGTACGTTCCGTTCCTTGATGAAAAACCCGAAAAGCGACGTATCCGTCTTGTTGGTGACTTTCTTCCTGACGGTTATCTTTGATCTTACGATCGCTATCGAGATCGGTCTTTTGATCGCCATGTTATTCTTTATGCGCCGTGTGGCCGAGACCACGCATGTATCCGTCACCACGGATGAGATCGATCTTTCCGACGAGGGCGAGATTCATCATGACGAGGAAGTCCTCTCCCTGCCTAAAGGTGTAGAGGTATACGAGATCGATGGTCCGTTCTTTTTCGGCGTAGCGAATAAGTTCGACGGCATCATGAAAAGTATGGGAGATAAACCGAAAGTCCGCATCATCCGTATGCGTAAGGTCTCGTTCATAGATTCTACCGGTCTGCATAACTTGGAAAGTCTTTTCCGTCTTTCCGAGGCAGAGCATATCCATATGATACTTTCCGGGGTCAATGAACATGTACACCGTGTATTGACAAAATCCGGATTCGAGAAGAAGATTGGCGTGGAAAATATTTGCAGTAATATCAATGAGGCGGTAGAGAAAGCGAAAGCTGCCGTACAAGACTAAGATACTATCAGACAGTGGGAGACGCAGCGTGCTGCGTCTCTACAACTGGATATTTATTCTGGTAAATAATACCAGTCTTCTGGTAAGACAGCTTCCTTTATTTTACGGCTGGAAACCCCGACCTCCAAGGCCTCGCCCATATAATCCTCGAAATACAAAACACGTAATTCGTGGAAACCAGCGTCTAACGCTACCTTTCCTTTCGCTATACGAGCGTTATGAGAGCCATCATTATCAACAATAGCTTTACCGTCTATAAATAGTTTGGAACCATCATCCGAATACGTATAAAAGCGATATACACCTTTTTCAGGGATATTTATCAACGTACGGAACTCATAAGCGAAATGATCCTTGGCCGGAGCCTCCTGAATGGAGATATTTTTCATCGTACCCTCTTTCACTTTTGTCCCGGAAGCGATCTGATCCGTATGTTTAAATTTACCTTCATAATAGGTATAAGCTACCCCGTGCTTTTTAGGTTCTACCGTTTTGGCGGGTAAGAATTCCATCGTTTCCTCATCCTTAGAGGTCAGGCCAGACGGATAATAATACGTATATTCCTTTCCGGACGGGGTACGAATCCATGAATCAAACTCAAACTTGCCCTCACGCAACTCAATGATACGGCCACCCCGCTCAAAATCTCCATAAGCGTCCCACCCGGATACACGCCCGAAAGCTAGCCCCACGTTATATAACATTCCTATATAATCGTTATCATGATCGTGCCCGGCGAAAGTAGCCATCACATCCTTCATCTCCACCAAGGAAGCGAAGAAGCCCGTGTTGATCTTGGGAGAGGCGATTCCCTCTTCTTTCTGTCCTAATGTAGTCTCCGCCTCAACGATCTCATTATATTCCAACAGAGGAATATGGAAAAAAGCCAAGGCTGGCAACGGTTTGCCGCCATTTTCCTTGGTATAGCGCGTACTTTGCTCACGATACCAATGGATCTGGTCGAAATGAATCCAATCATACGTGCCATAATCCTTCAGCGTAGGATAATCGTTGGAGTCGATACAATACAATAAGGCCGCCGGTTTCTTTCCGTCCGAACTGTAGACCGGTACCACATAGTTTCCGGCTCCATGGATATCACCCGGTCCATTCTCGCCCATAAAATAAGGTGATTTACTAAGCATGGCATAAATCTCGTCCTTGGGGACGATCTCCGCATCGTGATTTCCCATCATGACCGTAAACGGTATCTTAGCCTCCTCAAAGATCCTGATCACCGACTTCCATCCTTCCAAACCGGGATTTGCTGTCACCACGTCGCCCGTCAGCATCGCCACATCCGGATTTTCCGCCTTTAATACGGATTGTATCGTAGCGACTGTCTTAGCGCATTTAGATGATTTCTGATCCCAATGAATATCTGTAAATTGGACGATCTTGAATTTCCCATCCTTGAAAGCAAGCTGTTTTTGTGCGAATAAGCTCATCGGAACGCAAAAGCACAACAAGGCGATCGCTAATAAAAAAGTCTTTTTCATGTTCTTCGATTTAGTAATTGGGGGCTAAGTTATAAAAAAAAGAGAGCGATGTATAAAAACAGGCTCTCTTCCTTATGTTAAATGCCACAATGAAACCCTTGCTGTCAAACAAAAGCTATATACATATCCGCAAGCCGGGTTTTCCTGTCAAAATGCGGGATCTCTTTTACTATTTTCTCACAATCCTCAAGGCTCATTCCTCCCTTAGGCTCACCCCAATACCAAAGTTTAGGGGTATTCTGTTTTTTACTTGTTGACTCCATAATTCTCGTTGTTTTTATCGTAAGACAGGAAACGCTCAAATACCCCCTATCCTCAAAATATATAAAAGATTAAAATAATGTGAATTTATATCCAACTGACAAACCCAATTTCAAATCCCGGTCATTGACACAATTCTGGAAATAGTTCACTCCCACATAAAATCTTTTTACCTCTATACCGGCCGCCGCCGTAGCTCCCAGATTCCAATATTCACCACTACCGGTGTAAGCACCCGCATTTAATCGGAGATTCACTTTATCGCTCAACGGAATATGAAAAGAAGCATACACGGGTACAAAAAAATCAATATTCCAATCATCTCCATATGAAAACGAATTCCCCGCGGTATGCAACAACAATCCCGTTTGTATAGAAAACAACCGTGATTGTGGAAAGTTTATATACGCCCCCGTCTGAAGCCCCCATCCATCTCCTCCTAGTATTCCGGTACGAGCTTCTATATCAGCGGCCTGCGATCGACCAAAAGATAAAAGCAATATTAACAGAACAAACAACTTTTTCATGATTTACAAAGTATTACATTACATAACAAAAAACGATTAACCCTCTCTAATATTATATAGAACGAGAAAAGTCTACCCGTAAGTAGACTCTCCTATATAATTAGCTTATATTTATGGTTCAGGAATAGTAGGTAAAGTGAAAAGAAAATTATCACCTTGATATTGAAACCATTGTCCAAATGGTTTATTATCTTTGCTAAAGATAAAGCTTCTTTCCAATATTTTATCAAATAATATATCATCATTAGATTCATAAGGTATAGAAACATATGCAGTAACTTTCTTAAAATTAATAAATGAAGTACATGTTAATAGCCTTGACAATGTTTTACTGGAACCACCATCTCTTTCTGTTATTAATAAACAATTTGTATCACTTAATTCTCCCCAGCCAGGTTGAATACAATAATTTATTTGAATATTTTGTCCTACTTCTGCTTTTGTTAAACTTTTATGAAAAGTACTAAGTCCTGTAGTAGGTGAAGTATTACTCATCATTGGAGAAGAAATACTTCCCCACGAAAACTTTAATTCTGGACCACCAGCTAATCCTCCATCTTGTGTTGTTAAACAGTTTATAGTTCCTATATATACAGAAGGAGTGATAACTACAGGCCCAGATCTTAGTATATTTAATGAATCCATCGCTATATCACTATGATAAAAAATCCCATTTTTAGAATATTCTCCATTTTCAAAAAATGGTAAATCCTCATATGAAGTACTATTTTTATTAATAACCCAAACAGTATGATCCTTTATAAAATCTTCGTCTACTACAACTGAATCTAAAACACATATACCGTCAGATTTATATACAACATTATAGCCAATATTTTTTGCTTCATTTTCATAACAAAATGTCACGATTGGTTTACTTTTTCCATCCCATTTTTTTGAGTAAGGCCAATATATTTGAATATCATTATCAGATAAATAACTAAATAAATTATCTTTATCTATATCTACTACATTCATATTTTTTATTTGATCAATAAGAATAGATGTACTTTTTCTATAGATTTTACTAGAATCACAATAGATCATATCTCTAAATCTATATGTCTCATCTTGACCATAATATAAAGAATGTTCTACTCCTGATTTTACTTCATTCATAACTCCTTCCGTAAAATCCATAGTTGCTATTAAATGAGCTATCTCGGATAAATCAAAAGTTTTTTTATCCAAAGATTTGGTAGAAATAACACCTTTTTCTTGAAATTTTGAATCAAGTTCATCACTACTACAGGACATAATTAATCCTATAACACCAATAATAAACAATAAATTAATAAACTTCATGGCAATAAATTATTTAGTTATCAAAACTCACCATATAAATGATTAAAATTATCTGTTATTTGCAACACACCTTTTTCTTGATCTTTTAAAGGTATTACCAAAGATGGCATAGTACTCGTTTGTACCATTTCATTATAGATCACTTCTCCCGTAGAACTAGTAACGATAACACGCACATTACCTACATTTTCATGGAAGTTCACTATCAGTTCTCCACTAGCTTCTTCAATAGAAGCGTCCATAGGCAAATCTACGAGAATAGATTTTTTTGAATGCTTCCAGTTACCATCTAAGTGAACCCGCCTACCAAAACAGGGAATAGCACTTAACAAAGCCATTACTACAAATAAAAATTTAAATAATTTCATTTCTCATCTCATTTTTTGATTTGGATGCGAAGAACAGGCTAATAGCTCGAATAACAAAGAAAAATGGCTAATAAGTGACGGACAAACTCAATTTATAATTTACTGATAATTAATAAATTATAAATTCATGGATAGGACAAACATTTCATGGATATATACATATATCTATCTAATAAACAAAAAGTTACATCATATTAATAATATAGGTATACAAATCTAGCTCCTCCCCTATAATTCCTAGCTTCTGACGTACACGTTGGCGACGCTTATTTACAGAATCCGGCTGAATGTTTAATAGAATAGCCTCACTGATCGTATCTAAATGAAATAAAACTAAATAACAATAGCGTAAATCCGCAAGAGTCATATTGAACTCAGAGAATTTCTTTTCTAAAGATGGGTAGACCTCATTTGCTTGAGTAATAATATCTCGCCAATATTTTTCTGAAAGAGGGGATTTTGTCGTACCAGGAATTACTTTTTGGGATAGTTTAATCACTTTCCTTGCTATCATAGATGATAAAAACAGATTATTACGCTGTTCTGCGATTCTCTGGATAATGGATTTTTCTTCTTGTTTCGTTCGTTCATATAGCTCCTCTAACTTCGCTCTAGAATCATATATATTGAGTAATTCATCTTTTTTTGATAACTTATCGAATAAATCCTGAAGCTCAAGTTGTTTTATATTCAAGCTATTCTGCAGTTTCAATAATTCAATATTCTTTTGCTCAATATCGATTTGCTGGACATATATTCTCTTATTTTTCTTATTCATTTGCAACTGATAAACGAATAACAATAATAGACAAACAGTAATAGAAGTAACAAGAAGTATAAAAGTCCATTGTTTATCCACCTTTAATTGGGTATTTTCTAACGATATTTTTAAATGATTATACGCTTTTTCTGTCTTTACGATATTCGCTTTATTTTGTAATGCTAAGATAGAATCTGCGGCTTCATTATATTGCTCTAAATAGGTTAAAGCATTTTCTATATTACCTTCTGCTTTTTCCAGTTCATAATAATTATAAATTATGGAGATATGCGTATTTTCATTTAGGGTTGGTATGATGTTCGCTTGCTCTAAACATAGGCGAGCATTCTTGAAATCTCCTTCTTCTATATAGACACCGGCTAAAGCGGAATAGTCTGGAGCATTATCCAATTCAGAAACATTTATTGATTTCCATAAGTATTGCTTAGCGAGTTCTATATTGCCTAACACACTATAAACATTTCCTATCCCATTGGATATATATCCTATATCAGAAGAATCCCCTAGTTCCGCTATAATAGTATCAGCTTCTAGCAAATATCTCAACCCGACCTCTGACGAATCCGCAAAAACATACATACGTCCCACATCCCGCAAAGCGAAAGCTGCGCTCCGCATATTTCCGACCTTTCGAAAGTACTGTTCCGCTTTTTTATATTTATCTTTTCCTAATAAATAATCACCGTCAAAATGATACAAGTCTCCCATATAGCTACAAATATACCCGGCTTGATTATAGTCATGACAACGTAAAGCGATATCCAACGCCTGTAAATAAGCCTTCATAGCCAGCTCGTTATCCTTATCCTCCACATACGAACGCCCCAAGTACAAACCGATCCTCGCTTGCTCCTGCCCCGTTCCGTGCGACTCGTAATAGGCTTGCGCACGCCGCAATTGCTGTACGTAGGGCAGATCCGTATATAACGTGTCCGCCACTTTACCGGATAGCATACACCAACGAGCCAATAATTTATCACTCAAATTATCGGGCACGGCTATGCTATCCAATAGGATAAGGGAACTATCCGGATCGGATTTCAACAAGGATTCCGCACGATCGATTAGGTATATGGCATCGCTCTCATCTCGACAACCTATAAAAGAGAGCGTGGATAATAGTAATATCAGAATAAGCAAATGCCTCATCGGTTCCTATCTTTAGATTCTATGCGCAAGATAGGCATATTTTTTATCAAACCTTAAAGAATAATTGATTATTAGGCTTATTGTATAAAATTCTTATCGCTTGGATATCTCCATCATCTTTTTGGAAAAACACGTACGTGTTTTCATAAATTCTCGTACGTGTTTCCGAAAAAAGACGTACGTGTTTTTCCTAAAACATGTACATGTTTTTATACATCTGATTTTCAATATACTAAAAACAGTATTCCCGAAGGCAGGGATATTGTAGGAAATTCCATTATCTTTGGACTTTCATTGGTAACTTTTTAATCTACTATCAATATGGCACAACAATCCGGAAGACTATTATCCCTTGACGTGATGAGGGGAATTACGATCGCGGGGATGATTTTGGTAAACAACCCCGGGTCATGGAAGTATGTATATACGCCTTTAGAGCATGCACGTTGGAACGGCCTCACTCCCACCGATTTGGTATTTCCGTTCTTTATGTTCATCATGGGGGTCTCCATGTTTTTCTCGCTTAGGAAATATAACTTCAAGCTGTCGAAAGAGAGCGTGACGAAAGTATTGAGACGCACGGTATTGATATTCCTCGTGGGATTAGGGCTAAATCTGTTCGGGCATGTTTGCTACAATGGATTTACCGATTTCCAGAATTTACGTATCCTTGGGGTAATGCAAAGGTTGGCGTTGGCATATGGCTTCGGCTCGTTGATAGGATTAGCGATTAATCATAAGTATATTTTGCAGGTAGCCGCTGGTATATTGATATTTTACTGGGCATTACTAGGTTTCACGCATAGTATGGAAATGTCGGAGGATAGCATTATAGCGATCGTGGACAGAACTTTATTCGGTACATCGCATATGTATCACGATGATATGGCAGATGGTACACGGATCGCCTTTGATCCGGAAGGGCTCTTGAGCTGCATCGGTAGCATAGCGCATGTATTACTCGGTTTCTACGTAGGAAAGGTAATACAGGATTGTAAAAAGAACAATGAGTTGATTATCCGTAATATCTTCATTTTCGGTACGATTATTCTTTTTGCCGGTTTCTTGCTAAGCTATGGTTGCCCTATCAATAAAAAGATATGGAGTAGTACGTTCGTATTGGTTACTTGCGGATTCGCCTCCTTATTCCTCGCTTTATTAATCTGGATCATCGATATAAACGGGAAGAAGAAATGGACGTTATTCTTTGAGTCGTTCGGTATCAACCCGTTGTATCTGTATGTACAAGGGGATCTGTTCGCCGTATTGCTGGGGATGAGCGGTATCTCCGCCTTTATGTATATGGATCTGTTCAGGCCGATATTCGGCGATTTCGGAGGATCGCTGGCTTGGGCTATCTTCTTCGTGGTATTAAACTGGATACCGGGATATTTCTTGTATAAGAAGAAGATTTATATCAAGTTGTAAAAAGAAATGATCTATGCTCTGTATATAGAACAAAAAATCACTATATTTGCTCTATATACAAAGCATAAATACAAAAATCAAATTAATAATTTAACTATGGAAAATGAACTTCAAGTTATTGGAACGAAAGAAGTAGAGGAACGTATTATTGAGTTAAGAGGACAAAAAATACTACTAGATAGAGATGTAGCAGAATTATATAAAACAGAAACAAGGGATATAAACAAAGCCGTGAGAAATAATCCTGAAAAGTTCCCCAGTGGTTATTTTTTCACATTGAAACCCTCTGAGAAACAGTATGTGGTGGAAAATTTCCACCGGATGGAAAACTTAAAAAAATCAACAGTAGAACCTAAAGCTTTCACTGAAAAAGGACTTTATATGCTGGCTACTATATTAAAAAGTCCAAGAGCCACACAAACAACTATCGCTATAATAGATTCTTTCGTAAAACTACGTGAGCTTATCCGAAATGTAGATGCAATTCAAAATGAACCTGACCTAATAAAACAAAAAGGTATTGTGAAACGAACTGGCCAACTCTTATCTGATCTGTTGATAGATGATGCTGATACAACTGAAATGGAATCTACCATAGAGTTGAATCTTATGGCCGTAAAACTTAAACATACAGTAAAACGTATTAAAAATAACAATAAAACCGAAGATAAATCTGAAATTTAGAATTGCAAAAAAAATCCAACCACTCTCCTATTCATATCGGAGAATGGTTGGATTTTTTATAGGTATCAGCCTAGCTGACTAGTTCACGTTATAACCGGAGATAACCACCTTCGGGCTCTCGCCTCTCGTATCTACATCTTTCCAATGGATGTTGATCTCTTTCTTCTCGCCCGGAAGCAAGGAGAAATAGTTGTCGCTATAGAACATCGGGAGGAATTGCTCGCCATCCTTCTCGCCCACTACATTCACACGGATCATCAGAGCCGGGGTGGATGAAGTATTCTCTAAGGTAGCGGTAGCGGTCCAAGTACCGTCATTACCCTTATTGGTTGCCACGTTGGATCGTAAAGTAACCTTTGGCATCTCACGCAAAGCTTGGTAGTTGCCTTCCTCTACGCCACGCAGATAGAAGTTATCCGATACGATCTTGCCATTCTCTGTCAACGTCAACTTGACGAAATGAGCGCTGGATACGCTAGCTGGGAAATCCAGTTTCATACATTTGTTGGTCGTATCTTCCTTACTATCCACGGAAACCTCGTTTTCCCATGAAATAGAACCGTCCATATTGATGATTTGAGCCTTTGCCGTCAAACCATTACGTACGCCGGCGCTATAGTTCACTACCTCGATCTCGTCCGTAACCGGATTCCATTGAATGTGCAGAGGCTCGGAGGCCTTCTTGCAACCAAAGTAAGCGGCGGTAGGCTCGAAATAATAATCGTAAGTCTGCCATACCATAGAAGGCCATGCCGGATGCGTCATCCACAGCAATAATCCCTTACGGTTCAAGCTTCTCGATTCGAACATACCCCGGTAACCATCATAGTTTACCCACTGAGCCAGATCGGCGAATTCCTTGGCGTTGTTCGGCTTGCCAAAGCCCTTCTCGATGATAGCGTTAAAAGAAGCGCAAGACTGGGCGCCTTCCATCGTATAATCGTGTTGTCCCCATTGAGCGTTTTGCGGCCAAAGCGCTTCCGGAGAGAAAGTACGAACCAAGCTCTCGTAATTCATCACGTTAGGCATACCCCGCTCACTATGGAACTTATCACTACCATTCTTCAAGCTAAAGTATTCTTTAACAGGAAGCGCACGGTACGGGCCATGGCCACTCACTACCTCATCCGCCGAGCTGGAGATATAATGTAAGCCCGGATGATCCTCTTTCACGATACGGCGTAAAGCCTTGTCGATCTGCTCCGGCGGGAAGCCCTCGTTGCGCCCGCAATAAATACCGATAGAGGCATGGTTACGGAAACGTTTCACATAATCCTCAGCATTGGCGATAAACATCTCCGGATCATAAGGATCAGGTCCGTCAGAAGGATTCGCCAACCAGAAATCTTGCCAGATCATGATACCATGACGGTCGCAAGCCTCATATAATTCTTTATCGCCAATCTGTCCTACCCAGTTACGCATCATCGTAAAGTTCATATCAGCATGGTAAGCCACGGCGATATCGTACTCACGACCCCGGTAATTCAGATTAGACTCACCGAATCCCCAGTTACCGCCACGGCCGATAAAACGACGACCATTGATAAAGAGACTCAAGATACTATTATTCTCATTGAAGGTCATTTGTCGGATACCTACCTTGAAATCCTCAGAGTCGGATACCTTATCGCCTACCTTAAAGGTGAAATTAGCGTCGTATAAATAAGGAGATCCGTACCCTTTAGGCCACCACAAACGTGGGTTCTGAACCTTCAATTGACTGAAGCTATTTGGGTTGAAAGTAACTGTCTTCTCCTCGTTTGCGGCCAATTCTACCGGTTGCTCGAAAGTGATATCACCGATCTTTCCTGTCAATATACCCTTCACGGGAGCGGCATCATGGTTCTTCACGATCACTTCCGGAGTCAAGGTAGCGGAAGTCGTATCCGGCAACGGTAATACAACCTGTACGAACGGGTCTTGAATCGTTACCTTGCCTGTAGAAGTCAAGTACACATCATCCCAAATACCGATATTACGACCACGGATCGTCGAGATCCAATCCCAACCGATCGAAGCGTGGAAGGTCGGGTTATCAGCGCCTAAGATACCACCGTTGAAATCCGTATTCTTCTCACACTTCTCCTTGATAGCGCCGATATGCTCATTCTTGATGATCTCCACCGCGACAACGTTCTTACCCGGTACGACTCTGTCTGTAACGTCAAATACACCCCGGATAAACGCTCCCTCGATACGGCCGATCTTGTTACCGTTCAAATATACATTCGCTTTCCAGTTGATACCATCGAAATTCAAGAACAAACGATCTTGCTTGAATCCTTCGGGTACCTCAAACTCATCCCTATACCAGAAATTAGAGTTGAAGAATGACTCGGATATCTGCATCAAGTTATCCGCGTAATTCGGATTCGGGATAGCTCCGATATTCTTATAACTGCTCAATACCGTTCCCGGTACGGTCGCCACGATCCAATTTTCCGGAGAGAAAGAAGGTTTCGATATTTCCTCACCAGAAGCGGTTACCTCGGAAGCTCGTTGTACTTTCCAGTTTCCGCCCGACAAACGGATCTCGTCTTTTGTTGCAGCCGGAGCAGCAGCCGGTTGGGCAAGCAAGCCACCTTTACCCATCACCTCTATCTCGCTTAAGATATAGCGTCCGTCATTAGCCGGTTGCTCCATCCATACCCGTACGTAGCGGCCCTTTCCTTTTAGCTTGATCTCATCCAGATTAGCATCTCCACCCGGAAGATTCGCTATGTCAACCCATTGTTTCGCGTCGTCGGAAACTTGAATCTTACCCTTGATCGCTTTATTGATCCAATGTAATTTTACTTTGTCGAATTCGGATTGGCTACCCAAGTCCACATAGACCCACTCCTCTCCTGTCGTAGCACTCATCCAAGCGCTATTAAAGAATTTGGAAGGAAGCAAATCTATCAACTTATCTTGGTTATAGAAATTCATCTCGAAGAATGCCCAATAAGCGGCACCTTCCATTTTCAATCGCATCCGATAATAAGCATATTCACCCGGTTGATCGAATGTCAAAGTCTCATTCAACATACGGGTGGGCAACGTACCCGTATCCCAGCTATTCTTATTCGGGTCCGAATGGGCCTTATACTTGCTGGCCTTACCCGGCATACCTTTACCCTTTAAGGCCGCCAATTCCGTCCAAGTATTCCCATCATTCGATCCCTCGCAAACAATCTCATACCCGTCCTTGACCTTATTCTCGTCATAAGCCACGCTACCGCGGAATTGTACCTTATCTGCTTTCTCTTTCCAGTTATTTAGCGTGAACAGGAAATAGGCATCCTCGCCCGTAACCGCGTTGCGAGAATAAGGACCTTGATCGACCATCCATTCACGCTCACGACGAGCGATCTTCCCATTTTGTGTAGAAAGATCCAGATACTGAGGCTGTTTATCGCTAATAACACCATCCGTCACTAGTTGAGCCGTTAGATTGTAATCATAACTGGAGGAGTTGTAAGCGCTACGCAAAAGAGCTATGTTACGATACGTAGAATAATCCGGACGTAATGAAGGAGAGAAATCCTCCCCCGGATCTCCCGGATACGAACCGATACCTCTGGTATAATAATCCGACCGATCGAAAGATTCCGCCGGAACACCGCTCTGCCCACATCCTCCTAGCAATGCTGAGACCGCTACCGCTCCACAAAGCGTCAAGAGTCGAGGCAATTTTTTCTTTTTACTGAATGTTCTCATACTACTTATTGTGTTTCTCTAAATTAGTTAGTTTAATAAGATACCGTCACGTCAAAACCCTCCTTCCGGGCCCGTTCCGCAATCGCATCTAATTCTTCTTTAGTAGCTTTTTTTAAAGCTTTAACCGGGGTCTCCCTGTCTATCGTATAAATCATGACTTGTTTCGGACGGATCTGTTTTAAGGCGGAGATCCAGCCCGCTATCTCCTCTTCTGTCATATTATTAACCGATTCCCCGTTTACTTCCCCCTTCAAGAACATGGTCTGTATAATCAAGTTTCCGTTAAAACGACATAATTGTTTTAATAAAGACTCGAAATTAAACGCCGGAGAATTAGGTACGTCTATCTGCCGAATCCGACTGTCTAATACAGAATCCAGTTTCAATATATTATCCTCTATTTTATTCAAGGCTTGAAAGACCTCCTCTTTGTGGAGCATCGTAGAATTAGAAAGCACGGCGATTTTAGCGTCAGGGAAAAACCGATCCCGGGTAGCGATCGTATCATCGATGATTCCACCGAATTCCGGGTGTATCGTAGGCTCTCCGTTTCCGGCGAATGTAATCACATCCGGAGCGATCCCTTCCGCTTTCATGGAACTTAGTTTTTGCTCCAAGGCTTCCCTCACTTCCGTACGAGTAGGCAGTTTACTATGGGTCCTATGATTCTCATTCAATCCACATTCGCAATAAATGCAATTAAAAGAGCATAATTTCCCGTCTGTAGGAAGTAAATTCATCCCTAAAGAGACACCTAGACGCCGACTATGTATCGGGCCAAATACTATTTTATCAAAAAGAATTGTAGACATAGCGCTGTTTGTTTTTACCCACGCAAATCTACTCTAAAATTTCCAGCGAAGCAAAGCATAAAGATCTGTTTTATCAGAACCGCTTATCTCCTCCGTATCAGTACCTATCAAATCCCTGTCCCAATAATGGGTGTGAGCCAATTTCGCGGATAAGGATAAACGTTTCCAAATATCCAGACGAAAGGTAAGGGCAAACCGCATCCCATCCCCATAAAAAGAGGGCATATTAAAGGCATACAATATATTCTTCTCATACGAACTGACCCGGCTATTGTAATCATCCGTATGAAACCACGCTAGATAACCATCCATTTGAAGAGGTAGGGTAGTGGGCTTCCAGCCTATACTTTGGGATATCATAATTCCTTTATTAAGTTTCTTTATAGGATCATCGAATAGAATACCATCTAAGGAAGTCTTAAAAATAAAAGGAGAAGAAAAGTTATAAACCTGTTGAAAACGAATACGATGTTGTTTATATGGATTGATTCTCAATAAATTATCATTTTCAAAAGTTCCATTCTTTTCTTTTTGCCGGTATTTATAACGAAGATAAGCTGAATAGTTTCTACTAGGGGTATAATCTATCTGAGCCATATATTCTTGTCCTCCGGAAGGAGCGTCTATCCCGTATTTCAACCAAGGAAAACGGAATAAGTCCGCATAAACGGATAATTTCCAGCGGGCGATCGGGGTTAATTGCAATCCCATATAAACCCCTTGCTCATTCTGAACCGTAGAGCCTTGCGAGAAAGCGTTCCCAAACAAAGCTTGATAACGGCGATCGTAATAGCGGTATAATACCAAGAAAGATATGTAGGAGGCAGGTGTTAATTGCAAGGCATTCAAGGTAGAAATAGCTCCGTTTTTCGAAAGAGCGGTCTCGCCATAAAACTTGATACGGTTCGTTTTCAACATATAGTCAACACCCATGTTGAAATTGTTGGAACCTCTGAAATAGAACAAATTATAAGGTTTTGGATCGGGATCCATGTTAAACTTACCGAATGAATAGGAGAGAGCCGTTAAACCTACATGAAAATGAGATGTAGCATAGCGGATATTTCCTCCATATACCTGCATCGTTATCATTTTCCTCTTTTCCCAATCCCGTTGTAAACGATGAAGTCCATCCGTTTTTAATGAGGTGAATGTCAAGCTATCTACGGCCGCATCCATTTTCCGGTACGAATAGAAAACACTTATATCCAAGTTCCTAATCGTGATCGTACTAGCCACCCCTCGGAAGAAATCCTGTTCATTGGTTGAGAAGTGCCTACGGAAGCCATTTGTCCTTCGCTCCGCTTGAGCGACTACTGCCGTACGACTAGGAGAAAAGTCATTGCTAATCACCAGACCTTGTCCGAAAGACATCTTGTAATCCCCTATAGCCAAGCTTTTTAACCAGTTGATATCTTTTAGGAATAGATGTGCGGAATAAAAGTCATATCCTTTATGATATGCGTTCCAAAAAGGTTCGCCCGCATCTTTCTCAGCTACGAAGCCTGCTTGTAAACGATCCTCGAAAGTATAGGAATAACGTAAGGAGTGATAGAAAGGTTCTCCTCTATATTTACGATTCGGATATAACGAAAGTATGCTGTCCGTTTGTTCACCATATCCCTTTTTCTGTTGAAAACATTGATCATACCTGATTTGTAATTCATTACGACCATATTTCAACAGGTTCTTAACCGTAAGTAACCGTTTTTCAACAAGATTATCACCTATATAAACAAATGGAAGGAGAAGAGATATCGTCTGAAAATCGATATCCTCTATATTCTTCAACTCATAGATGCTAACCATATTTCCGTATCGTTTCCGATAGGAGAGGAGCCGCTCGATTTGGCGATCGGATAGAAAAGGTAATCGCTTCAGTTGCTCTTCCGTCACGGTATTCAAATCAAAAGGATGCTCGGTTAAATAAGACAAGTCAGCATACAAACTTTCGATACGCTCCGTATCCTCGGTTTCCAAGGCTAGTTCCTCTACATACTCCATCCACTTATCAACAGAATGTTCTATCTGGGAATTAGCGTAATAACTATTTATCAACAGGATTATCGACAAGATTATAAACAATCGTTTCATAGCTAAGTATCATTTAAAAAGAGAATGATAAACCAATACCGGTACTCATCCCTAAAATCGGATGATAAATAGAGGCTACATCTATCGTAAAGCAAGAAAAGTTATAACCAATTCCTAAAGAGGGCAGGAGAGGAGCGGTCTGTATTCCGGCACGAATAAAAAAAGAATCGAAAACGGTGTATTCAAGACCTAAGTTTCCAACCAATCGATTTTCATTTTCCGTTCCTACACTTCCTGTAATTAACAGACTGTTTATAATCTCCCATTGAAAACTTATTTGAATTAAATAATAATTAAAATCTTTTATTTCAATATCTTTATCTCCTATAGAAACAGAAGGAAAATTCATTATTAACATTCCTATTAACAACTTATCAATAGGAGAGAAAGTGATTCCAATATCTGTTGACAGTCTGGATCTCGTATTTTCCAACAACTCGGTTTGCAAGAAACTGTAGTGAACCCCAAGCCCTAACGCCCATTGATCCCCCAAGCGTTTTCCTCCCAGCACACGAACCATCATCTCCCTGTATTTATCAAACCCGAAAACAGAGATATCAACACCTGCGGATAATAGTTGATTCGGATAATAAAAACTACCGGATATCGTACCCAGTTCTTTCAACATGTACCGATTAAAGTATTCTAAATGAATGGATTTTTTCTCTTTATCGACAATAAGGGCCGGATTGAATAAAATAGATTGCGTCGCCACATTCCCTCCTATTCCCACGCTACGAACATCCGGTAAACGTAAGTTATCAACACCATGTACATACAATGAAAATACCCCCGCAAACAGGGATAGCAATAGATATTTCATAGTTAAGATTTTGTATGGTTTCTATTTATTCTTCAAGTTTTTCTTATTATCCTTATTTATCCTACGCTGTACCTTTTTAATATCCTCATTAGGGGAGAGCCATTCAGGCTTAATTCCCCTTTGCAATAGCATATCACGAACAGCGGTGTTATTATCAATATGTTCTTTTTCAATAGGAGATTGTCCATATAGATCCTTCGTTTGCACATTTACGTTTGTCATTTCAGCCGCTAGGTCTTTAGCTTTTATACTTATAGTCGGTAAAAAATCAGCGATAGGTCTATTCGTGGGGACGTTCATTCTCTTTTTCAACATCTGTGTACTTAAATTGAATAAAGCTTGATCTCCCTTAGAACGAATAATCGCGAATCCTTTATTATCAATGCCTCTTTCGTATAAGATTCCGGATAATTGTTTTTCAGTCTGACTCAATTTTTCCCTGGCCTTTAAGCGTTCACAATCCAATAGACGTTGTTCAATCACCTCGGCCTTACGGGTTTGTACCGCAAAATAAGTCTGTGCGAAAGCGACTTGTGGTTTACGGCTATCACCATTTTGTGCGATTAAATAGCATGCGTAGCGTGTTAATAAGATGTCATCTATTTGTTTTTCAACACCATAACCTATTGAAACCATTTTCCCGACGTCGGGAAAATGGTTTTGTACATCTTCTCCCGCATTCAGGCACGCTTCTTTGGCTTTCACCACTACATTATTGATAAAGTTATCCCATTTGGCATATCCTAATAGGGGTTGTAACTCTCTGGCACTCCAGCATTCTATGCCTTCTACCTCACATGAAATGGATTCGAATTTTCCGAATAGGGCGGTAATTTCTTCTTTCTTCATAGTTAATATATGCTTAAGTTGTTGTCAATTGCGCAAATGTAATGTTTTATATTCATTTAGCAAGTTATTAACAGATAAATGATGCTGAGAGTCACGCAGTATTTATATTTTCGCGGTATATGATACGAAAAGGGATATATTGTATTTTGGCTCTACTCGCTCTCTGTAGCTTTAAAGGGATGGCGCAGGCGGTAAAGACAAATATTGTTCCGGAAGGTTATCAGAAAGCTCAACTGTATGAAGGTGATACAATGGCTGTCGTCAACCTTCGGGAAGTTTTCATATATCCTCAAGTTAAGTTTAAGAATAAGCGTGAACAAGCGAAGTACAATAAGTTAGTACGAGACGTAAAGCGTACTTTGCCCTATGCCAAGATGGTGTATGATACGTTGATAGAGACCTACGAATACATGGAAACCTTACCGAATGACAAGGCCCGCCAAGCCCACTTGAAACGGATGGAGAAAGAGTTGTTCGCCCAATATAAACCGGAACTAAAAAAATTATCCTTCTCGCAAGGTAAGCTACTTATCAAACTGATCGATAGGGAATGTAATCAATCCAGTTACAATTTATTGAAAGCCTATCTAGGAAGTTTCCGTGCGGGCTTTTGGAATTTCTTCGCCGGAATGTTCGGAGCCAGTCTGAAATCGGAATACGACCCGAAAGGTAAAGATGCCATGACCGAACGGGTCGTCGTATTGGTTGAGAATGGTTTAATCTGATAGTTGCTTGAAGAAATCCCAAATCACGATACCGGTAGTGACCGATACGTTCAAGGAATGCTTTGTACCGTATTGAGGTATTTCAATACATATATCACAGTTATCAACCACATTTTGTTGAACGCCTTTTACCTCGTTACCCATGACGATAGCGTATTTCTTTGTCTTGTCTAACTGCAAGTTATCTAACATGACACTACCTTCCGCTTGCTCCACGGCACATACCGTATACCCCTCTTGGCGTAGTTTATCAACAGCCTCCGGGGTATCCTTGAAATATTCCCAATCTACGGTTTCTTCCGCTCCTAAGGCGGTCTTATGGATCTCCGCGTTCGGAGGGCAAGCCGTAATACCACAAAGATAAATAGCCTCTACCCGGAAAGCATCGGAGGTACGAAACACGGAACCCACGTTGTTTAGACTTCTAATATGGTCTAAGACAACGATTAAAGGTATCTTCTTACTTTCCTTAAAAGCCTCGGGAGTCAGGCGGTTCAATTCGGTTACTTTTAATTTTCGCATAACAAATATCTTTGACCGCGAAAGTAGCGAATATCCGTGGATATGCCGTTGAAAAGCTATTAATAAGTAGTGGACATAAAATGAAAAATATTTCTTGCTTTATTCAAATACTTGTCCATACACCCCCCTTTCTCAAATTAGCAAATGAATAAGCCACTTATTTATTACGCGCTATCAACAGCCCTTATACACCTATTGACAGCCTTGCTGGAGGATCTATTTTTTCACAATCAAGGTTATCAACAATAAACAGCTAAATATTCATAAAGTCTATAACTATAAGAATTACAATCTATAGATAGACATCCATGCTGTTGGTATCCTTTTGATAAACCGTTCACAGACTTTAATAAGTCAATAACCAAAGATTGTAACAAAAATGTATTAACCATTTCAACAGCCTATCATATTCATCATATTTATTTTTAAAATTAAAGATTAATAAGAATATAATATAATGATTGTGGATAACTCTTGATGGTTCATGACAGCTCATCCATCGACGGCAAAGATAAGAATCTTTCTTGTTATTTCTATAAATGAAGAAAGTTTATACCTTTGTGCTTTGTGAACAATAGGTTGATAAACTAGATAAGATGAAGATTATCAGTAATACTTTCTGTGGATAATATTGTTTATATATAGTGAAAAGCCTATTGGGAGCAGTAGAAACAGGAATCATTAATATATAAGGCTATGTTGACAAACCAATCAATCGGGTACATGGATGCGCCCGTTCCTAAGGATTTAGACCTTAAGGAAGCGATCGACAAGTTACGTAAGGAGAAGAATGCGGTCATTTTGGCGCATTACTATCAAACTGGCGATATACAGGATATAGCGGACTATGTGGGAGACAGTCTGGCCTTGGCGCAATGGGCGGCTAAGACGAAGGCGGATATCATCGTGCTTTGCGGGGTTCACTTTATGGGAGAGACGGCGAAGATCCTCTGCCCGGATAAGAAAGTGCTGGTACCGGACTTGAATGCCGGTTGCTCCTTGGCAGATAGTTGTCCGGCTACGGAGTTCGCCGAGTTCGTCAAGCAACATCCCGGTCATACGGTAATCTCTTACGTGAATACGACCGCCGCCGTGAAAGCGGTGACGGATGTGGTGGTTACTTCCACGAACGCCCGTCAGATCGTGGAGAGCTTCCCGGAAGGTACACCGATGATTTTCGGCCCGGATCGTAACTTAGGTAATTATATCAATAGCATCACGGGACGTAATATGTTGCTTTGGGATGGCGCTTGCCACGTGCATGAGCAATTCTCATTGGAGAAGATCTTATCTTTGAAGAAACAGTACCCGAACGCGGAAGTGATCACCCATCCGGAATGTAAGCAACCGGTTATACAGGTCTCAGACTTCGTAGGATCGACCGCGGCCTTGCTGAAGCATACCATTAAGTCCGACGCGAAACAATTCATTGTAGCGACGGAAAGTGGCGTTATTCACGAGATGCGCAAGCAGAGTCCGGATAAGGAATTCATCCCGGCTCCTCCGAACGACAGTACTTGCGCTTGCAACGAATGTAATTTCATGCGCTTGAACACGATGGAAAAGCTATATAATTGCTTGAAGTTCGAGATGCCGGAGATATTCGTGGACGAGGAGGTACAGAAGAAGGCGATCAAACCGATCAAGAAGATGTTGGAGATCTCTGAGAAGCTGGGACTCTGATCCAAATAAATGCGGGATAGGTCTTAACCGATAGGCCGGACTTGAGTGATATAAAAGCTAAGCCCGGTCTATTATATGTAAATAATCAAAATTATCTACAATATCTACAACTATCCTTATAATTATTTGAATTTAAAATATTTATCCTATTGTTGTAGATAGGAAAACATCTACAATAGTAAGTCTTTATCTACCATCATTTCCCGCTTTTAATCTATGTATTTAGAATCTCATAACGACCAAAAATAATCAGAAATACCCGAGCATAAATCTTTAATTACCAATATATTCTAAAATTTAACACTTCCTGGTTGCCATTTGTCGCTTCCCAAATTTCCACATATTTTTGATACATATTTCTGACGTGGAGAATTTGCGGAGCTTATTTTTTGTCACATCGTGCAGGTAGTTGACAAAGGTTTACAACCGTTTACGATGGGCGACAAAATCCGCATCGATATGTAGCGATAGTCATATCACGCAGAAAGGCGACAACGGTTGACTGCCGTTTACATCCGTTCACCATTTCAGAGATATAGGATTGAAGAAATGAACCAGTAAAACGATAAAACGGTATGAAAGCAACTAGAAAATGCAGTTTTTGCGGCAAGTCCTTTGTAACCCGAAGCGGTATGCAAAGGTATTGCAGCGAGGCTTGTCAGGCGGAAGCCAAACGAGCCAGAGTGATGCAGAAGAACAACCTCTTCAAAGTCGCCCAACCCTTGATGGGGATACAGCATCAGGAGTATCTCACCTTTTCCAAAGCAGCCATCCTCATGGGCTGTTCCCGTCAGTACATTTACAAACTCGTAGCCCTCGGCAAGCTGAAAGCCTCTCGCATCAGCAACCGCATGGCATTCATCCGCAGAGCCGACATCGAGCGGATGTTAGAGGGCAATCCCTATCACCGCATACTACCCGGCAGCACCTCCATACCGGGAAAGTTCGCTTCATCATCCCTGCCAGCCAAAAGAGAAAAAAGGGAAAAGGAAAGCGATGAAGTGTTGGACTTCTATTCGGGCGAGGAAGTGATGTCCCTTTTTAAGGTAAAGCAGTCGTGGCTTTACACTTCCGCCAAGCGTAACCATATCCCCATCTGCCGTATCGCAGGAAAGAACTATTACAGCAAGAAGCATATTGACGAGTTTTTCGGTGTGGCAGTTGATATTAGCGAAATTACCGACTGGCTCCTGACCGAGGAGGTGGAGGAACTATTTGGTATGAAGCCTACCGCACTCCGTGCCTACACCTATCGCCATAAGATACCCACCAAAAGAGAGTACGGGCGTACCTACTACTCCAAATCCCATTTGGACGAGCTTCGCAGAACCGACCTTGTGAACGATGAACGCTACTATACCGTTGAGCAGGTGCAGCAAATCTATGGTCTTTCGTCAGCCAACATCTGCCATATCGTCAAGGTGAAGCACATCGAAAAGATAAAGGTGGGTGTGAAAAACCTGCTTTTGCGCTCAGATGTGGAGCGTGTCATGGCTGAAAGGAACAAATAACCGTGAAAAATCGGGATTATCGAAATTTATTTCAAAATGATGTATCGTGGAGGTATTCACGGATATTTCACGTTGTTCTTTTGCCATCGGAAACATGGATACAACTCCAAAATGTATACAACCAATTAAAATATAATTATTATGAGTAAATGCAAGACAGTTACCTTGCGTAAGCGCAAGATTAAGAACGGGACACAGTATTCACTATGTTTGGATTACTATCCCGGTTACCGTGACAACGTCACCATGAGAGTGATTACACGTGAAGCCTTAGGGATTTACATCTTCGCCAAGCCTGCCAACCAGCAGGAACGGGACTTCAACACACGCATGATGAAGAAGGCAGCCATCCTGCGCAACCAGCGTTATGAAGCCATCTTCAACGAGAACAACGGTTTCTTTGACAAGTCCAAGATGAAAGGCGATTTCCTTGCCTACTTCAAGGGCTTGGCAGACCGCAAGAATATCAAGTGGCAGCACGTTTACAAGCACTTCGAGCGGTTTGTGAACGGCAAATGCACCTTTGAAGAGGTGGATGTGGACTTGTGCCGCAAGTTCATGGAGTATCTGCTTAACGCCCCTCAAACCATCCACACCAATCAAAAGCTGCATATCAACTCCGCAGCAGGCTATTGGTCAACTTTCCGTGCGGTACTTCATACAGCCTACCGTGACCGGAAGATAAAGGAGAATCCCAACGGCTTCTTAGACCGCATCGAGTGCATTCCCACCATCAGGGAACATTTGAGCCAAGAGGAACTGATACGGCTTGCCGAAACACCTTGTGAGGAAGAGGTCTTGAAAAAGGCATTTCTTTTCGCCTGCCTCACGGGATTGAGGAAGAGCGACATCAAGCAACTCACATGGCAGCAGATACAGCCATACGCCAACGGCAGGATGTTCGTTACTACCCGTATGCAGAAAACCAAGGAGATAGTGCATAACCCCATCAGTGATGAAGCCTACGGACTGTTGGGAGAACGTGGAGAGGGTCTAATATTTGAGGGTTTCAAGGACAAGATGCTGCAAGGACCACTCCAACGGTGGCTCTCGGCAGCAGGGATAACCAAGAAAATCACCTTTCACTGTACACGTCACAGCTTCGGAAGCCTGCACGTGGAAATGGGTACGGACATGGCTGTCATCCAAGCCTATCTCGGACATAAGAACATTACCACCACGCAGATTTATTCCAAGATAGCAGCGCAGCAGATGTGTCAGGTGGTGGACAAGATAACCTTGAAGCGCAAGGAGGCATAAATATCTCACATTGACAGGTATTCAGAGGGGCGGTTATGGCTACAAGGCTATAATCGCCCTCTCTGTTTTTGGCTTGATGCCACCATTTATAAGCCCCTCAGAGTATGAAACAGAGTATGATATGATGACATTTCGTGAAATACATTGAAAAAGACTGTTCTAACCGCAAATAACTGGCAATAATTGGGATAAATAGCATTAACTTTGCGAACAAACAGAATAAGAACAACCAATCTTTCAATTAAATATGGAATCATCAATCAAGGACAAATACATCATCTTGGGCTTTGTCGGCTTCGCCATCGTCCTAATATCTTCCATTGCCACGCTGGTAATTGCTGACAGCTTCAACCAAGACAACTTTGTCAGGTGGATAGTATTCGTATGCTGTAACCTGTTGGGATGGTTGCTCTATCTCTCCTTTCAGACACTTATCTTTGATACATACGAAATCTACAAAATCAAGTTCGGCAAGAAAGAAACGGTTGCCGAAACCATAGAGGTGCAGGAAGAACTGCCACAAAATACACTTGAAGAAGCCACATCTGTACCTGCACCTACATCAGTCCCTGAGCCTGTACCGGAATCATCCCCGACAAAAGAAGAGGCACCTATCCAAACACAACCGATAGAGCTTACTATCGCTCCGGATCTTCACGAGAAGAACCGGGGCGATTACGCAAACAGAGAGCAACGGGAAAGGGAAGAACGCATCCGCATGGTCATGGAGTATTGCCATTTCTACCTGCCCCGCATTGCCGACCAAGAAACAGTAAACCACATCTGTACTGAGGTGGATAAATGGATGAATCTTCATACATATACCCCCAAGCCCATACCAAGCCCCCTTACCAAAGACATCAACAACATTCCGCTCCGTCACTTCGTATGGAATATCTCTGAGCGTTTCCTGTACAAGAGATACTACAATGGGGATAACCGTGCCAAGTTCATCAAAGCCCTTTTCCCGAAATCGTTTGCTGATACAGACCTATCAACCATCAAGAATTTCAAGGTAGAGCCGTTAAAGACGGAAATTCCCATTGACGAACCCCAAAATGGTAAATTGGATTTTCACTATCCGGAGGATTGCGTGCGAAATTAGGATATTCACGACACCAACGACAAACATTCGGTAACTCATAACCTCCTGTTTTACATAGCTTCCCGAGTAATTTTACCCGTTATTTATGACTGGGCTTAATTATTCGGGAATTATTTTGCAATGACGTGTCGTGGAGATACTCACGGATATATCATTGCAGTCCTTTGCGCCAAGTCTTACAAAAGAGACGAGTACGCGAATGGAAAAATCAATTCTTACCTTCAACGACCTCCCCGAGGTTGTCGCTCAGCTTCGAGACGAAGTGATGAGCCTGAAAAGCCTGCTCGCCGAGCAGCGCAGTGTGAACAATGCCAAAACGGTGGACACCCACGTACCCATGTCTGTGGACGAGGCAGCAGAGTATTTAGGTATCCCCAAGGGTACGCTCTACATGAAACTGTCGGAAGGGACAATCCCTGCCACCAAGCCCGGCAAACGCTATTGCCTTTACCGTGACGAGCTGGACAAGTGGCTGGAAACCGCCCGAAAGAATCCCGTGCCGTTGTCCGATGAGGAACTGAACAAGTCCTTATCCTCTTCCCATCGTCGCAAGCCCAACCCACGTAACTGGTGAATGATATGGAAGAGGATAAGAACTATATCAACCTGATACGTGGCGACCTCACAAAAGCATCCCAAGCGCATAACGGTATGCCCGACAGTGTAGGCATGATGAATATCAAGACGGCAAACCAAACCATTCTTGAAGCATCGTTATTGCCTACGCCCCGTGCGCTGTGGGACAGCTTTTGGTACGAGGGGGAACTCTCCTGCTTGTTTGCCGATTCCAACGTGGGCAAGTCCATCCTTGCCGTGCAGATAGCCGACCACATCGCCCGAACCGACAATGTCCTGTACCTTGATTTTGAACTGTCCGAAAAGCAGTTCCAGCTCCGCTATACCAACGAGCATGGAGAGCTCTACACCTTTCCCGACAAACTCTATCGGGTGTCTATTAACTGCAACCAGCTTTTGGATGCCAACTTTGAGGAAGCTATCATAGGCGGCATTGAACAGATGGCTGTACAGACCGACTGCAAGATTTTCATCATTGACAATCTTACCTACCTGTGTTGCGCCATGGAGAAAGGCGATGCCGCAGGACGGCTGATGATTCAGCTGAACAATCTCAAAAAGAGATATGAGCTCTCCATCCTTGTCCTGGCACATACGCCCAAACGCTCTTTGGATTGTCCCATCACGTCCAACGACCTTGCCGGAAGCAAGCGGCTATACAACTTTTTTGACAGCGTGTTCTCCATCGGCAAGAGTGCGCAAGACAGCGGACTTCGCTATGTGAAGCAGTTGAAGGTGCGCTATGGCACATACTCATACGATGCGGAGAATGTAATCATCTATGAGATTGAGAAGGTAGATGCCTTCTTGCAGTTCGTGCATAGGGGGTACTCAACGGAAAAGGAACATCTGAAGAAGTTGGGTGACAACGAATCAAACCAACGGGATAGCCAAATCCTGCAACTCTCCCAATCGGGCAAGTCCGTCAGAGAGATTGCCTCACAGGTGAATTGCGGAAAATCCACTGTCAGCCGGATAATCCAGCGCAGCAAAGAGAGTAAAGATACAGGTGTCCCAAGTGTTCCACTGTCCCAACCCTTAGAATGTGGGACAATGGGACAGGATGGGACAGCCGAAAAACAACCATCAAAAACGGATTAAGCTATGGGCAATTATTCGTTACAGAAGTACAAAGGGATGGGAACCCGGCATACTTGTCCCCAATGCGGGGACAGGCATTCTTTCGTCTATTACGTGGACGAGAACAATGTGCCGTTGCATCCATCGGTCGGCAGGTGCAACCATGAAAGCGGTTGTGGGTATCACTACACTCCGAAAGAGTATTTCCAAGACCATCCCGAACACAGCACAGCCAATGGCTTCTCTTTTGACAGGCAAAGAGTGGAGCAGACGAAAGAAAAGCAGCATAGCCAGCCAGTAGCTATCGGTTGCATTCTCCCTCACTATGTGGAGAAATCCCAAAGCGTGAGCAGTAATTTCTTCCGCTTCCTCTCCACGCTCCTTACTTCCTATTATGGCAGCAGGACGAAAGAGGTGTTGAAGCGGTTGTTGGAGGAATACCGTTTGGGGGCTACCCGTGACGGCTCTGTTATCTTTTGGCAGATAGACAAGACGGACAAGGTGCGCACGGGAAAGGTGATGCAGTACAATTCCGAGGACGGACACCGTATCAAGGGAAGGCAGACATCGGCAGTAAACTGGATACACAGCATACTGAAAAAGCGGCGTGTGTTGGCAAAGGATTGGCAACTCTCCCAATGCCTTTTCGGGGAACACCTGTTGAAAAAACATCCCGACAAGGTGGTGGTCTTGGTGGAATCCGAGAAGAGTGCCGTTATCGGTTCTGCCATCTTCCCCGATTATGTATGGCTGGCAACGGGCGGCAAGAGCCAGATGCGAGAAGAAAAACTCCGTGTACTGACAGGAAGAACCGTGCTTCTTTTTCCTGATGCGGACGGATATGCCGAGTGGAAACAACGAGCCGAAATCATGACCTTTTGTAAAGCAATGGTGTCTGACATCATCGAAAGAAACGCCACCCCGAAACAAAAAGATGACCACATCGACATAGCCGATTGGATCATCTTTCAGATACGGGAGGGCAAGCTCATGAATACCGCCAACCACTTGGTCGAGGCTGAGAAAATCCTCCAGCGGATGATAGAGAAAAATCCCGTCCTGCAAAAACTGATAGACGATTTAGATCTTGTGCTGGTCGGTGTGTCCACAATCGGTAACGGTGATGTAAACCCTCCCTGACGGAGGAGAGTGGAAGCCGTAGGCTGGGGTTAGCGGACAATGGCTTGCCATTGATATAGCCCACTATAACTACACGCTTCGCTTCCGTAGTTGTGGGCTCTCCCGAGGGGATTAGGACTTTGCCCTAATAACCCACAAGGCTTTGCCCTTGACCCACTCAGGGCGTTCACCCCTGAGAACCCAGAGCAAAGAGTGACCCTCTCTTTGCAATCTCCGCTTATGGGTTAAACCCCTAAGAACCCTTGCGCAAATGAGAGCAGAGGTAAGCTTGTTCAACCTATGCCGAATGCAGCCGAGGGCCACTGAAAGTAACCCCTGCGGTTATAGGCGGAGCAAATGAATTTAGTAAAAACAACCCAAATCAAATTTTAAGAATATGGCTACAAAAAGCAGCATACATATCAAGTCCTGCAATGTAAAATCAAGTGGGGCTCACAACCGGAGAACAGCCGAGTATATGCGTAACATCGGTGAGTCTAAAATCTACATTGTGTCCGAACTCTCTGCCGACAACGAGCAGTGGATAAATCCTGGCTTCAGCAACCCTGACCTGCAAGCGCACTATGACCACATCAAGCAAATGGTTAAAGAGAAGACAGGTCGTGCCATGCAGGAGAAAGAGCGTGAGCGCAAAGGCAAGAACGGGAAAATCACCAAAGTGGCAGGATGCTCACCCATCCGTGAGGGTGTCCTGCTCATCAGACCGGACACCACACTGGCAGATGTGCGCAAGTTTGGCGAGGAATGTCAAAGACGATGGGGCATCACTCCGCTTCAAATCTTCCTGCACAAGGACGAGGGACACTGGTTAAACGGACAGCCCGAAGCCGAGGACAAAGAGAGTTTCCAAATCAGTGGTAAGTGGTTCAAACCGAACTACCACGCTCATATCGTATTCGATTGGATGAACCACGACACAGGAAAGAGCCGAAAGCTCAATGACGAGGATATGACAGAGATGCAGACCTTGGCAGCCGATTTACTCTCTATGAAGCGGGGAAAATCCAAAGCCGAGACAGGCAAGGAACATTTGGAACGCAACGATTTCATCATAGAGAAACAGAAAGAGGAAATGAACCGCCTTAATGCCACACGACTATACCGTGAGCATCAGTTGGAACAGGCAAATCAAAAGATGCAGGAGGCGGAAAGCGTTACCAACGCTCTCATAGAGCAAGCCCACCAAAAACAACAACAGAGTGAAAATCTTGATAAGGCTATCAGCGAGAAACGCTCCAAACTCAACAGGGAAAAAGGAAGCGAGCTTTTGGGTGCCGCTGTCAGTTGGGCTACAGGCAAGTCTAAAGCCTTGAAAAATGAGATTGAGGATTTGCGTGACGAGATTTCCACGCACGAGGAAACCATTGAGCGGTTGCAGGGTAAAATCCAGACCATGCAGAACGACCATCACCGAGAACTGATGAAGCTGGAGAGTAAGCACCAATCCGAATTGAACCGTAAGGAGGCAGAACATACCCAAGAGACTACAAGGCTCAAAAATCGGATTGCATGGCAAAGCCATCTTATCGGTTGTCTCAGTTTCTTGCTGCTTAAAACAAATGACATTTTCCGCAAGGCTGTAAACGGCATCATCCGTTTGGCAAAGGATTATTATAAGCCCCGTTTTGATATCGAGCAGGTATCGGACATCAAAGATGCGCTTAACCTGTTCGGAGACGATAAGCAATCGCACCGTGCAGCCGGGGATTTCCTGTATTTTTCAGCCAAGCAAAAAGGAAACTTGGATAGCCGTGAGCAGGTCAAAGCTCAGCGAGAGGTCGGCAACGTGGTGGAGGGGCATTATGACCACCAGCAAAAGCAAGGCTTTTCAATCAGAAGATGACACATAAGGGAAGATTGCGAACAATAATCGTAAGATTTTGATGTACAACCAAATAAAAAACGTAACTTTGTAAATAAATTAAAGAAGATTATGGCTAAAGATAGCGACAGACAAATAATTGATAATTTGGCAGATAACTTTCGTGGTTATGCGGCATTGCTTCGTAAAATCAAACAAAGAGTGCAGCTTGCCCAACAACGGGTGATTTATGCCGCCAACGAGGAAATGCTCCGTATGTATTGGGATATTGGAGGAATGCTACAGCAGAGCCAAGATTCTGATGGATGGGGCAAGAAAACCTTGCAACGTCTGTCTGTGGACTTGAAGAACGATTATTCCGAAATAAAGGGTTTCTCTGTGCGCAACATGCAGTGCATGATACAGTTCTTCAACGAATATAATCAAGAACTTACAATGGTGAAAGGTGCTGATTCTTCAATTACGCAATCAGTGATTGCGCAATTAGGCGAATATAATTTTACACTCCCTATCAAGCATTTGGGTTGGACGCATAACCTGATACTCTTACAGCAAGTTAAGGACATTCGCGCACGGTATTGGTACATGGTGCAAAGTATTACATCGCATTGGAATACACGCTATTTGCAAGAAGCCATCAAACTTGACGACTACGGCAAGCATGGTGCGTTGGCAAACAATTTCACTGAAACACTGCCTATGCCAGAGGCAAACGATGTAAAATCAATGCTCAAAGACCCGTACATCTTTGATATGCTTACTTTCACCGACCAATACAATGAGCGTGACGTGGAAATCGGTTTGGTTAATCATGTAGAGAAATTCCTTGTGGAAATGGGAGCTGGATTTGCCTTTATGGGGCGGCAGTACCACATCGAGGTGTCAGGTGATGATTACTACATTGACATACTGATGTACAATGCTTTCCTACATCGCTATTTAGTAATAGAGTTGAAAGATACGGAGTTCATGCCGGAATATATCGGCAAGTTGAACTTCTACTGTTCTGCGGTAGATGATATTCTTTGCCGTGAGGGGGATAACCGAACTATAGGGCTGCTGCTCTGCAAGACTAAAGACCGCATCAAGGCAGAATATGCCCTACGTGATATTCAGAAGCCAATCGGAATTTCCGACTACGAATTAGGGCAAGCCTTACCGAAAGACTTCCGAGGCAGCTTGCCCACAATTGAAGAGATTGAAAAAGAATTGGAGTCTGAAAATTAGTTAATAAATACAAGATTTGTATGAAAAAGGTAGTATTATATATCGCCGTCAGCTTGGATGGATATATTGCTGACAGCCAGGGATTGGTAGAGTGGATTAAAGGAGAGGATGATGCTGTCGAATCGGAAGACACTTTCACCCCTTTCTTCAGTAACATAGATACGGTTGTTATGGGAAGAAAAACCTTTGACCAGATTGTTACTGAACTTTCGCCCAATCGATGGCCCTATATCGGAGCGACAACTTATGTCTTGACTCATCGTAATGAAGCAGATGCAACGGGGAATATCCGTTTTAGAAATATAGACGCTTGTCAATTGGTAGAAGAGTTGAGACAGGAAGCGGGAGGCGACATTTGGATTTGTGGAGGTGCGAAAGTTGCCGGACAGCTTATTGAGAAGAATATGATAAACATCTATCATCTTGCCATTATACCCGTTATTTTGGGTGGAGGAGTCAGGCTGTTTGACGGCTCTATGCCAAAGATTGACTTGACTTTGATTGAGACAAAAAAGTATAATGGAATCGTAGAGATGGTATATTCTCAAAGATAGATTTAGATTAAACGTTCGAAAGCAACAAGAATGTATAAGAAATACTGAGATGGAAGCAAGAAACAGCAATGAGAGTAAGCATATATGCGACATTGCCGACAGGGATGTTGTCATAAGGAGCATGAAGGAGAATGATGTAGAGCAAGTGATGCAAATTTGGCTGACAACCAATATACAAGCTCATGACTTTATTCCTGCAACCTATTGGAAAAGCCAATTTGATAAGGTAAAGCAAATAATCCCTGCATCCGAAGTATATATTTGTGAGAAATCAAAAGAGATAGTCGGGTTTATCGGGCTTGCCGAAAATTATATTGCAGGTATATTTGTGATTTCCGATTGCCAATCCTATGGCATCGGGAAACGATTGTTGGATTATGCTAAAGCACTCAAATCGAAACTTTGTCTTCATGTTTATCAGAAGAACATCAGAGCCATTAAGTTCTATCAAAGAGAGGGCTTCGTGATTGAGAGCGAAAACATCGATGAGAATACAGGCGAAACAGAGTTCTTGATGAAAACTCTTTAAAGTTTTCATCCCTTAACAAAATAATTATGTTAGCAAGAGAAAGCGGAAAACTATATACCCTCCAAAATAATAGATTTCCGTTTTCCATTCCTTCGCCTACTTTCTGCGTAGTTGGTTATTGATGTATTGCTGTACAGCACATAAAATGAATCTACGAATGATAATGGATTGGACGAATATCCAACAAAATATCGTACCTTTGCAGAGGCTTAGGAGGTAAGCCAAAATAGAAGTGGAATAATGGAAAGCAAATTGCACTGAAAAGAGAAGAAAATGCCCAAATTGGTACTCTAACCAAGTTAAGAAACAATAAAAGCGTTAAATCTTCACCCTTTAGAATGTACCATTAAAGTTTACGACCATATTTCTGACTTATTACTCACAAACTATTGAGAAATAACTGGTTGCAAATACAGTAAGTGTCTTTGCCATGCCGTCAAAGGAATTTTCTACACTCTACGTATATAATCAGTCCGTTTTTCTTCCTTTCTTTATATGGATAAAATATTGATATATAAGTATTTGTGGTTTTCTATATGTAAAAACAAAAGTTTTACACATAGAAAACATTTGTTTTCATAGAAGAAAACTAAAGTTTTGTACTGAAGAAACTTATGTTTTCCCATATAGAAACTTTTGTTTCCCTAGGAAGAAACTATTTGCTTCGTTACTCGAACTCGGACGATCTCGGGAAAGAATATATCAAGAATGATCGCTATTAATTACCGTAACATTCTGAATTTAGTTACTTTTGCGTAGAAATCTAATTGTAATTCTCAATATCATGAAAAAGATAGGACTAATGTTGGCCTTATTATGGGTGATTTGTGCGCTCTCGTGGGCTTCTTCTCCGGATGCCCGTATTAAGGGGCAGTTAATAGATGCCTCTACGAATCAAGTGATTAATTATGCGGATATCTTTCTGTTTACGATGGGAAGTGAAAAACCTTTGCAACAGACTTTTCCGGACGATCAAGGACGTTTCTCGTTTACTAAGGTGGCTCCGGGTAATTATGTGGTCATGGTCCGTCTGATGGGATATGATGTGTTTACAAAGAATGATATCATCTTGGATGCCTCGTCTCCGGTGGATTTAGGTAAGTTGATGATGAGTCCCTTGGAGGTAGGTATCGCCGAAGTGGAGGTAGTGGCCGAGAAACGCCAATTGGTTTATAAGTTGGATAAGAAAGTGGTCGAGGCCTCTTCCAATATGATGGGAGGAGGCGGTTCCGCCGTGGATATATTAGAGAATACGCCTTCCATACGGGTAGACGCGGAAGGCGATGTTACTTTTCGTGGAAGCAGCGGCTTTTTGGTTTACATAGATGGTAAGCCGAGTGTCTTCTCGGGTACACAGGCTTTGGAGCAAGTCCCGGCCGGGCATATAGAGAATATAGAGATTATCACGACGCCCTCCGCCAAGCATGATACGGAAGGCGACGTGGGCATTATCAATATTATCACGAAGAAGCATTCCCAGCGAGGATTGAGCGGGATGGTGAATCTCTCGGGAAGTACGTGGCTTTCCCGCCATGTCGATTTCTTGTTGGCACAGCAACATCAGCGTTCCCGTTGGTACATCGGCGGACAGTGGACGGATCGTATGCGTAAGAGTGATTTCGACCAAGAGAAGAAGACGGTGGTTGGCGATCAAACAACAACCTCGCATTCCGTCGGGCCTCGTACGGGAGACAGTTACCATTATACGCTGAAAGGCGGTTGGAGCCTGAATCTTCCCAAGACAACCATCGCGTTGGATCTGGAGGGCGGCTATGGCGGAAATAAGCGTAAGGGAGAGATGAACTATAAGGAAACCCGTTCGGTAGCGGGCGGCTCTCCGGTGACGGAAGATTATCGAAGCATAGATGATTATGATAATGATGAGAATATTGGTTTGGGAAGTCTGGCGGTACAGCATAAGTTCAACGATAAGGGACACGAGCTTTCCGGTAGCGCCTATTACAAATATGGCGGTCATGCCTTGGAATATTTCTTTAACGACTTGATGTCCTTGGAAGGGCAACGCCAACAGGGGCACCGTGCTTATGAGGCCGAGCACCGGGAAACGATGCGTATCAATCTGGATTACGCCTTGCCTTTCGGGAAAGGAGGTAAGTTAGAGGCGGGTTACCAATATTATTCTTATCTGGAGGACGGCGATTACAATATGGAATGGTGGGACCCCAAGGGACAAACGTTCTTTTGGCGTGACGATATCTACAACACGTTTTATTTTCAAGAAGGGGTGAATTCAATTTATACGATTCTTTCCCATACGTGGAAGAATTTAGAGGCGCAAGCCGGCGTTCGGGGAGAGCATACGCATACGGTCTTGCGAAGTTCCGTGGAGGGAGCGGATCGTACGAAGAATCGTTTTGAGTTTTTCCCATCGGTGCATTTGGGCTATACGTTCCCGAATGAGCATCGTTTGTTGGCTTCCTATTCCCGTCGTACCACACGTCCGCAGCTTTTCTATATGGAGCCTTATATCACGTATCGCGACTTTTATACGGCCGAGATCGGTAATCCGGATATACGTCCGGAGTACATCAACTCCTTTGAATTGAACTACCGGAAGAATTTCGGGGAAAATACGGTATCCGCCACCGCCTTTCATCGGTATCGGAAAGATAAGATCGAGCGGTTGCGCGTACCTTATTCAGCCGGTGTAACCTTAGACTCGATGTCAAACGTAGGACATGATTATTCAACAGGTATCGAGCTAAGCGTCAGCCTGCATCCGGTACGTTGGTGGAATACCACGGTCAACGGAAACGTTTATCACTATAAGGTGAAGAACGAACAGGCCGCCGGTGGAAATACGACCTCAAGCACCAATTACGATATCCTATGGAATAACCTGTTTAATCTGGGGAAATACACACGTATCCAATTGGATGGTAGTTTTGTAGGTCCTTCCGTAACGACGCAGGGCCGTACGGACGCTTATTGGTACGCGAACGTAGCCGTCCGCCAGCAACTATGTAACCGGAAACTAACCGCCACCTTAGCTTTCCGGGATATTTTCCGTTCCGCCAAATATATCAGCGATATCCAAACGGCAGATTTACGCTCCCTGACACGTATCAAACCCAAATATCCACAAATCACGTTGACGTTGAGTTGGACATTTAATAGTTTCAAGGCTAAATCCACCCAAGCGAAAGAAGATCGCTCGGAGATGTTCGAGGGTATAAAGCATTGATATTGTATCTTTACTGTATTGGTTTGTCTTCGGGAAACAACTACGACTACAAATAAATTCTGCAGTCGTAGTTGTTTCCCTCTTTTACGGATGGTGGGATTTGGTTCTTGGCATTAATAGCTGCGAAAGGAGCGGAGAAGATAACAGACCAGATCATCCGAGCATTGCGTTCGTCTGGTTTTTCTTTTTAGGATGATATAAACAAGGTTTCTCTATGTATTTCCAGGATAACATACCCAATCCGGTGCTAAGGATAGTGGTAAGAGCCAATGTCAATATCAAGCTATACCGATCAAGTCCGTAATGAATGAATATTTGGATGATCGGGAAATGAATCAAGAAAATACCATACGAGAAATTTCCCATCCGATTGAATACATGTAACCATTTGAATCCGTAAGCTACCGTGATAATGATAGAGGCTAGAGCGATAGGCTCGAAAATACTCAGCAACAGATACTCTCTACCCAATAAAAGAAATAGGCTGACAGGGAACAAATATCTCATATATTTTCGAAAAACAGGAAAATAGGCAAGTATGATAATACCAGAACAAAAGTACATCATTTGTCCGGGGAATTGTCTTTTCATGAATTCATAAATAGGGTTGTGTGTCATATCATCTAAATAATTACACGTTGTCGAGTAGATGAAAGATAAGATATAAATAAGAAGTAGGCATACCAATTTATTGTATCTTTTCAGTAACCAATAGATAATGGGTATGGTGATATATAGCATGAATTCAACCTTGATAGTCCATAAAGACCCATTCATCGCTTGTAAAGGATTGGTATCGAATACGCCGGGTAAATCCGGCGATAAAAAGTTAAATGTAAGTAAATTACAGATAAGATAGGTGTATAAGCTAGAAGAGGTGAGGTATTCCCTGCAGGATAAAGAGGTAAGGAATAATCCGATTAAGGCACATAATAAAATAGTCAAGCTGTAGGCGGGCATAATACGTTGAATACGTTTACGGAAAAAAATCCGGGTATTAGGCGTACGTAAGAAGCTAAACATAACAAGAAATCCACTAATAATAAAGAAACCTTTCACTCGAAATCCTCCGCTAACAAACCAAAAAGGATCTGTCTCTGTCAGTGTGCTGAAATGGTTGAACATGACAGAATACGCAAGAAAGAAGCGAATAAAATCAAAATTATTCGCTTCTTTTACTTGATTTATTAATCTGGAGTTGAGTAAAACTTTCTCTGATTGATTCATTGTTCTATTTGACTACAATGATTTTTGTTACAACGCTCTCTGAGGCTTCCTCTGTGGAAGCTAGTACAAGATATACGCCTGTCGCTACACGTGATCCGCTTGCGTTCCGGCAATTCCAGATAGCTTGCCCTCCCAAGGATTTAGTTTGATAAATAATATTTCCGTTTAAATCCGTGATTTTTACATTCGAATTATCCATTAATCCTACAATCGTTACTTTATCCATATGTTCGGGACGTACCGGATTAGGATATGCGTAGATCTCCGAGTAATCAGATTTACCTTCCGAAGCTTCTCCTTGATAGGAATTTAGTCCTTTATCGGTACCGATAAAAACCTCACCGGTCTTATCGTTTATCTCTATATCGTATATGTTATCGGAAAGGAGCGGACTATTGTTCGTATTAAATTGATAAACGATTGTCTCATTATCATTATCTAGAACATAAACGCCATTTCCTTTGGTTCCAATCCATTTTCGATTACCTGCGTCTACTTTTAGGGTCGTGACGACAACGTTATCTAAGAAATAAGCGAGATTGCCAGTTTCCTCATTGGTATATTTTACCCTTGTACAACGTGTAGCGGCTTTATCCTCAGCGGAAGAGATCCTAGGTTTAGTGAAGTATACGGCCCCCCGATTCGTACCAACCCAGATATATCCATCCTTATCCTCGGCTACACATGTATAATTACTAGGAGTCAATTCTTTTCCGTCGGTATCAATAAGTGTAGTAAACTCATACGAGGAAACTTCGTCTAAAGACTCGCTATTCGGTATCATTACAAGTTTAGGGGTGTTACGAGGCACATAAATCCATTTGTCGTTGGTAGAGGTTATGAGTATATCATTAATTGTATAAACTCCTCTAAGTTGCTCGATATCCAAACGATGCCATGCTCCTGCTTTGTCAAGAACAAGTACCGCATGGTTAACCTCTGAGCTTGTCATCCACAAATTTCCATTTTTATCAAAGGCCAGTCCATCTATATAACAATAACCGGACCCATAGCCTCCCGCGGTTTCTTTAAAGGCATTCTTTTCATTGTATGACTGGACGGGAGTTCCATTCTTATATTGGATAACGCCATCACCCATGGAAGAGGCGTATACGATCTCATCATTAGAATCGTCGGTCGTTACGGCTATACTTGTATAGTCTCGTGGATTTCTTGGTAAATTGAGTTTCTTTTGGGCTTCTTTAGGATCGATAAAAGACCATTTATCATAATCGTATGTAAGAATATAACCTCCTTTGTCGAAGCGCTTACCATTTAGGAGGTCTTTACCTCCTATGATCATATATACTTTATCATTTTTACAAACAATATCGAATGCGCTATTGCTGTAAGGTCCGTCTAAAATGATAGGTTCATTAAGAGCCTCAAAACTATTTGAGCCTTTCCGTTGGATAGAACGTAGCCCTTTGCTTCCTTCCGCTATCCAATATTTGTCTGTTTGATAGGTACTGATATCATTGATACTTAAGTTTATTTGGTCAAACTTTTGCGTATCGGATACGATGAAAACCCTTGAGTTATCTATACATGCTAATTTTTCGCCTATTACTTTCATGTATTTTAGGGTTGAGCTATTTATTATTCGGGAAAGTTCTCCATTGTTTTCATAGAAGATACCTTGCTGACTGACCAAGTAGAACAAGGTATTCTTGAATGAAGCGATAGCTGAGATCGTATGACTATCGGAAAGGTTTGATAATCCATAGGGCTTCCAGTTTGCCTTATCCAGTAGGTTCTCTTTTAATGAGGCATATATAATCCCCGAAGATACTTCTGCCTTATTGGTTGTAGAGGCATATATATTGCCATTCTGTATGGCACACGATGTTATATTTAAGGAAAGCTTGTAGGTATCCTTTATTTCCTTTTTGGCCATATTGACCACGACGATACCAAATGCTGTCGATAAATAGGCATATTCATCATGTACCAATACTGAATTGATTTGTTTGTCTCTTATGGACGTACTGGTCGACAGATAAGGTAGATTTGTCGCCACTCCTCCCTCAAGTATATCTATATTTGAATTATCATAGATAATAAGGAGTGATTTTGTTTGTTTATTATAGCGGATCAAAGAAATCGTATTATCATTTAATCCGTTTCCTTTATAATATTGCTTAATACTATTATCTTCTTTTCCATACGTATAAAGAGATCCTTCCGCTACCACAAATACTTGGTCGTTCGATTCCTCTACGCTGTTTGTGTTATTGTAAGAAAGATACGTTTTCCATCCGGTTGTATTAAAATTCGCGGCTAATACAGTGAATGAAAAGAATGAAAATAGAATGATAGTAAGTATATGTCTCATATTAACAATTGTAATCAGATAAAAATGATGTTAACTTCATGACGGCTTTCGCACGATGGCTGATCTGGTTTTTTGTATCGTTACCCATCTCGGCGAAAGTTTGTGTATAGGTATCAGGCATGAATATAGGATCGTATCCAAATCCGCTATCTCCGCGTTTTTCGGTAGTGATAGAGCCATTTACGATACCGTCGAAGGTATATTCTTTTCCGTCAAGGATTAAAGCTATGACCGTGCGGAAACGTGCTTTTCTGTTTTCTTTATGATTCATTTCGGACAACAGCTTGTTCATATTAGCTTCCGAGTCGTGCTCTGTTCCTGCGTAACGAGCCGAATAGACTCCCGGAGCATTATTCAATACCTCGACTTCTAATCCCGTGTCGTCGGCGAAACAATCATATCCGAATTTCTCTTTGATATAGCGGGCTTTTAGCAAAGCATTTCCCTCTAAGGTATCTGCCGTCTCGGGGATATCGTCATGGCAATCGATATCGGATAAACTTATGATTTCCGCGTATCCGGCGGTTATCTTGCGGACCTCGTCCAGTTTGTGTTGATTATTTGTCGCGAATACAAGTTTCATATTTCGTAATCTATTAAATAAGAAAGCATTTCTATACGGTAGATATATAACGTATGGAAATGCTTTAAATTGTTTGTATATTCTTTTTTAAGTCTTTATCTGATCGAACCCCTCACCATATACCCCTCGGACGATGCTTTGGGAGATGAACGCTTGGTGGTCTATCCGTTTCACGATCCGGAAGATGGAGACGGATTCGGATTTCTTGGCGAGGAGTACGACTACCTTGACGGGTTTGCGGGAATAACCGCCCTCACCGTCCAGTATCGTGCAGCCACGGCCTAAGTCATGGATGATGCGATCCGCTATCTCGTCGTACTTCTGGGAGAAGATGAGGAATTGTACGGATTGGCGGTTACCGTTCAATACCATGTCGAGAACGTAATTGCTTATGACCATCTCCACGAAACCGAAAACGATCTTGTCCACGTTATGGAACAGGAAGAAAGAGGAACTGATAATGAAGAAATCGCAAAACAGAAGGATACGTCCGATCGATATATTCTTATATTTATTGACTACCGCACCGATAATATCCGTACCTCCGGTACTACCGTTCGCCGAGAATACCAATCCTAGTCCGGCACCACACATGAACGCTCCGATTATGATAGCCATAAACGGCTGGTCGTGCAGTATAGGTTGTCCTTTCAGCAGCCACTCGAAGAGAGAGAGAGAAGCCGAGAGTGAGAAAACTCCGAAAATAGTTTTTATCAAGAATTTTAGACCAAGGATCTTTAAAGCTACCACCAACAAGGCTACGTTGATGACAAAATAAGATACGGATACCGGGATCAATCCATTGGAGGCAAAGAAGATCAACGCACAGATACCACTTACCCCACCTGTCACGATCTCGTTGGAAAGGATAAAGGCGTTGAATCCGAATCCGTATAATAAAGTTCCGAACAGGATCATTAGATAATCCTGTACGGAAAAATAGATTTTTGTGAGTTTTAAGTTCATCCCACTACGATATTAACGATTTTGCCGGGAACGACAATTACCTTCTTAACGGTCTTGCCTTCCATCCACTTCGCTGAGTTCTCATGGCTCAAGGCCGCCTTCTCAGCGTCTTCACGGGAGATATCTGCCGGAAGTTCGAGGTTGAAACGGGCTTTACCATTGAATGAGATGACGTAGGTAACAGATTTTTCTATCAGATACTCTTCGTTATGTTCCGGCCACTGGGCATCGCAGATGGTCGTATCATGTCCTAATTGATGCCATAGCTCTTCCGTGATGTGGGGAGCGAACGGAGCCAATAAGGTGATCAGCGGCTCCAAGATGGCGCGCTTGCTACATTTTAAGCTCGTTAACTCGTTCACGCAAATCATGAAGGCGCTAATGGACGTGTTGTAGGAGAAATGCTCTATGTCGAACGTTACTTTCTTGATCAGCTTATGCAAGGATTTCAATTCGTCGGCCGTAGGCTCGGCATCGGTTACCCGCAAGGTATCCGTATTGCCGAAGAACAAGCCCCAAAGCTTCTTTAAGAAACGGTGTACGCCGTCGATACCGTTCGTATCCCAAGGCTTGGATTGCTCCAGCGGGCCTAGGAACATCTCGTACAAACGTAGGGTATCGGCACCGTATTTCTCAACGATCATATCCGGGTTCACTACGTTGAACATGGATTTGGACATCTTCTCGACTGCCCATCCGCAGATATATTTACCATCTTCCAATACGAACTCCGCGTCGTTGTATTCCGGACGCCAGTTCTTGAAAGCCTCTATATCCAACAGGTCGTTAGATACGATATTTACGTCTACATGGATGGGGGTGACCTCGTATTGGTCTTTCAAGTTCAAGGAAACGAATTTATTGGTTCCGTTGATGCGGTACACGAAGTTCGAGCGTCCTTGGATCATACCTTGGTTGATCAATTTCTTGAACGGCTCTTCCTCGCAAACGATACCCAAGTCGAACAAGAACTTATTCCAGAAACGGCTGTAAATCAAGTGGCCGGTAGCGTGTTCCGTACCACCGATATATAAATCCACGTTTCTCCAATATTCATCCACGTCTTTAGCTACCAAGGCTTTATCATTATGCGGGTCCATATAGCGCAAATAATAAGCGGAAGAACCGGCGAAGCCCGGCATCGTACAAAGCTCTAGCGGGAAGATCGTCTGGTTATCGATCTTTGATACCTCGGTGACTTTTTGGTTTACCGTGTCCCAAGCCCATTTAACGGCGTGTCCTAATGGAGGCTCGCCCGTCTCGGTAGGCAAGAATTTATCTACTTCCGGCAGCAACAAGGGCAGACATTCTTCCGGCAACATCTGAGGCATGCCATCGGCGTCGTAATATACCGGGAACGGTTCGCCCCAATAACGCTGGCGGCTGAAGATAGCGTCGCGCAAGCGGTAGTTTATCTTCACACGTCCCAGATCGTGATCTTTTACGTATTTCTTGGTAGCGGCTATCGCTTCCTTGATCGTCAGTCCGTTCAAGGAAAGATCGCAATAAGGAGTAACGCCGGCTCTCGGAGAATTGCATACGATACCTTCCTTGGCATCGAAACTTTCCTCGCTTACGTCGCAACCTTCCACCAAGGGGCGGATTTCCAGTCCGAAATGCTTCGCGAAAGCGTAGTCGCGGCTATCGTGCGCCGGAACCGCCATGATCGCTCCCGTACCGTAGCCGGCCAATACATAGTCGCTGATCCAGATGGGAACCGCCTCGCCCGTAAACGGGTTAATAGCGTAGGAACCACTGAATACACCGGTTACCTGACGGTCGGCGATGCGCTCGCGCTCGGTACGTTTCTTGGTGCGATCTAGGTAAGCGTCTACTTCCGCTTTTTGGTCTGCCGTAGTTAATTGTTGAACCAATTCGCTTTCCGGGGCTAATACCATGAAGGTAACACCAAACATCGTATCGGCACGGGTGGTAAAGATCGTGAATTCCCTGTCGCTGTCTTTTACCTTGAAGCGAACCTCGGCACCTTCGCTGCGTCCGATCCAGTTCTTTTGGGTCTCTTTCAAGGAATCCGTCCAGTCGATCGTATCCAATCCGTCCAACAGGCGTTGTGCGTAAGCGGATACACGTAAGCACCATTGGCGCATGATCTTTTGTTCTACCGGATAGCCTCCACGCTCGGAAACACCGTTCACGACCTCATCGTTCGCTAATACGGTACCCAAGGCGGCACACCAGTTTACCATGGTCTCGCCACGATAAGCGATCCGGTAGTTGAGTAATATCTCTTGTTTTTCTTTATCGCTCTTGGCTTTCCATTCCTCGGCGGTGAAACTAAGTTCCTCTCCGCAAGCTACGTTCAGCCCTTCCGTACCACTGGTCTCGAAAGCCTGTATCAACTCGCTGATCGGGCGGGCTTGCTTCTCGTCGTTGCAGTAGTAGCTGTTGAACATCCGGATGAAGGCCCATTGCGTCCATTTGTAATATTCGGGATCGCAGGTACGGATCTCACGGCTCCAATCGTAGCAGAAACCGATCTTTTCCAATTGCTCCCGATAACGGGCTATATTATTCTTTGTCGTGATCTCCGGATGTTGTCCGGTCTGGATGGCGTATTGCTCCGCGGGCAATCCGTAAGCGTCGTAACCCATCGGGTGCAATACGTTAAAACCTTGCAAACGTTTGAAACGCGAATAAATATCAGAAGCTATATAACCGAGCGGGTGGCCAACGTGCAATCCCGCACCGGAAGGATAGGGGAACATGTCCAATACATAGTATTTAGGCTTATTCGTGTCCTTTTCGACTTTATAAACCTTTTCGGCAATCCAGTAGTCGTGCCACTTCTTCTCAATCTCTCTGAAATTGTACTCCATGATCGTTTATCGTTTTTGTATCGTTTTCTATTTAAGGCCACAAAGTTAGTGAATTTATTTATTTTATATGAGTTATTTACATGAACTGTTTATTTCACGTAACCAATCCGGGGGCGAGATTGATTCTCGGTTCTTTTCGCTTGTAACTCAGCGAGTGACAGATTGATTAGCTCAAGTTGCGTACGGGTATCTTCGTTGATGTCGTTGTAATCGGCAAATGCTTCTTCGATATACGCTTTGAGTTCCTTTACTTCTTGTTGGAGTTCAAGCAAAGGGGAGGAAGAACTTATTATTTGTCGTATGCCGACGAAAGCACGCATGATAGAGATATTGACTTTAATGGCTGTATCGGATCTGAGTACAGAAGAAAGCATTGCTATACCTTGCTCCGTGAAAGCGAATGGAGCATATTGGTTACCTCCTTTCTTTGAGATGCCAATTTGGCATACCATATTGTTTTTCAAGTTGTTAAATTCTTGAATTGTTAATGTGAACATAAAATCATCAGGAAAGCGTTCTATGTTTCGTCTGACCGCACGTTTCAATTGGGCGGTTTCCGTTCCATACATTTCCGCCAGATCAAAATCCAGCATGACTTTTTGCCCTCTGATCTCATAAATCTTGTTTTGTATCGCTTGTAATTCCATAGTATAAGAACTTATTAGTTTACTTTATTTGATATAACCAATTTTAGGCTTTTTAGCATTGTTCTTTTTCTTTGTAGCCAGTTCGGAAAGAGCTATGTAAATATCATCCAAAGACTTTTGGGTGTCTTCACTGAGATCATTGATAGCGCAAAGGGTTTCCTCATTAGCCATTTCAAGAGATTTGATACGTTCTTGTAGTTCTTTAATTTCGATGGAACTAGTGATAGTTTGTAAGGTATAATTCCGGATAGCGACAAAGGCTCTCATAATGTTTCTGTTGATTTCTATGGCAGTTTTAGAATTTAGCACACTACTAAGCATAGCCACCCCTAATTCCGTGAAAGCAAAAGGCTTATATTTGAAATTACTACCTCTTCCTTTATTCAAGATACCAAATTGGCATCTTGAAAGTTCCTCCTTGGTTAACTCAAACATGAAATCATCTCCTTCAAAGCGTTCTATATTACGTCTGACCGCACGTTTCAATTGGGCAGTTTCCGTTCCATACATTTCCGCCAGATCAAAATCCAGCATGACTTTCATACCTCTGATCTCGTGAATCTTGTTTTGTATCGTTTGTAATTCCATAGTAAAGATTTTAGTTTAATATTATGGTCGCAAAGGTTTGTAAAATAATTGAGATAAGCAATAAGCTAGTTGGATATTAATGATTGGTTGCATTTGTAAGTTGTACAATGAGTTATTGCTGATCCGGCTTATTGTCTATTTTTTATGTGTTCTTATTTTCCTTATAAGATTTCCGGGAAAAACACGTACGTGATTTATGAAAAACACGTACGACTTTTCGGAAAAACATGTACGTGTTTTCCGGAAAACATGATGATGTTTTTATACGGTTGATTTTCATGTTTTTATAAATATTGTTTTTTCGATGGGCTTATTGTGTATTTCTTGTATTCCTATTCTTGGATACTTTATACTTACTTAATCATATAGTCTTTATCTATTAGAAAGTTAAAAAGTTTTTTGTGAGATGGATGCTAACACTAAATTTAACTTTATATAATACTTTAGTATCGTAAAGTAAATCTGCTTGATAGTTTCTTTGTAAGTTTTTGTTGAATATATATTACCTCAAAATACTATAAATGAATCGTTTGTAAAAGTTGTAATGCTTTATATTTTTTAACTCTGAAAAATAAAATTATATGCATTATATAGTGTGAAAATGAAAAATTATGTTTTCCTTTGCAAAGTTAAATATTGGTGTTGATGTTAATGGATATGTAGCAATTTAATATTATATATAATCCAAAACCATAAAATGGTATTTCCCATACATTAAATCCAGATTAGACAGAATTAGTTTGTTATATTATTCATTTAAATTAAAAAATCATGAAAAATTATTTTTTTTGTGTCGGTAGTTGGCCTTATACTAGGCACAAATTTGTTATCTTGCTCTGATAAAGATGCTGTATATGAGGAAATTAAAATGGGTATACCGAGTGAATAAGCTAATTTATCTTTTAGTACAAAAGATAAATTAGGTACTACTATTAATGAGTTATTGAATATTAATGAAACAAAATCTTCAATAAAAAATTTATCAGAAATAGAGTTGCTTCCTGAAGGTCAGTCCCTTTTTGAGCAAGAGAACTATAAGGAATTTATGAGCGAATTTGTCCCCAATATTCAGTTTGCTAAATTGTTGAATAGAAATGGTGAAATAATTGTTGAAAATAAAATTTATAAAATAACTCCTAATGGTACTTACTATTTCGATGAAGGGAAAAAAAATGAATTTTATGCTCTATATAAAGAAGATAATGAGATAAAAGGAGAATTGGTTGGAGATAAACTTTATAAAATAGCTGAAGGTATATACAGATATGATACATTTTATAAAGAAGAGGGTGAAATAAATGAAGGTAAAAAACTCAGTGCATCAGAAGTCTTAATGACTAAATCTGGTCATTCTACTGGTACTGATCCAAATATAGAAATAATGGACTGGTTTACGGCCGATAGAACAACTAAGTTAGGCAAAATTATCCAAAACATGTTCGGTGCTACTAAAGAATTTGCGAAATATTATCCACATACAGATAATCGCCGTGTTAAAGGTTCATTCTATTTTTATAATTATGTTACTTATGCTGAAATAGGGGTACAGGGCTGGACAGATAAGAAAAATTGGATTGGTTGGAGTAAAACTGCTTCTGATGAGTTACGAGTTGGATGGAATAATGTAGTATTGGTTACGAAAATTCCAGATAATTACAGTAATTCTATGAAGGCAATGAATAATCTATCCAGATCCGTTTCTCCAGTGCAATATATGGATGTACCAGGAACTATGCATAAAGTCAATTTAAAAACTATGGTTATTCCAGATTTTGATGCAACTAATTTTGATAAAGTGTTAACAATAGGTGCTAAACCAGCTTTTGATTGGCTAAAATCTTTGTCTTCGCAAAATCAATCCGACTGGGAACGTGCAGAAGCGGTTCTTGTAATAAGTCGTACTCATATTTTCACCTTTTTTCGTAATCAAGAAGTGAGAAATGTTGGCGTAGAATCTTATACGCATATATTTGCTTCACAAGTTAAATTTATGATATCTTTAAATCTTTCAAGTTTTCCTCAATCTGTCTCAAGTTATGCTAATGTATTGCTTGATGTTGTCAAGAATTCGTCAAAGTTAGCTTATCCAACTTTAGCTAACGGAGATGTATTTGTAGCTGCAAAATTTAATCCATATTGGCAAGGAATGAGAATTAAAAAGAGAACAAGTGAAGTAATTTCTACAATGAATTTAAAGTAGATGAATTTGATATAAATAATAATATAATTGCCTCACTTAACTTAAATAAAAAGTTAAGTGGGGCTTCTATAATATTATATGTTTGAATATATTTTTTTGTAAATTAATTAAAAATATCTTCGATATGAGAATTGGTATAAAAGTTATTTTTATTTTGATTATTACTTTTAAGACAATATTAATACAAGGGCAAGATAAATTTAATATACATGTAGATTATAGTTATTTATATGGTTTTTTAGAAAATGGAGATCTTTGGGAAATTAACTCAGGTTTGAATGGTTTTGATATTAATATAAGTGGAATGTATGATATAAATAAGCACCTATCTGCAGGAGCTGGAATTGGCGTAGAAAAGTTATATGATCCTTCCTATACTGTTTTTCCAATTTTCATGAAGGTGGATTATTATCCTTTTAAATCAACAAGAAAACCATATATTTATACTAAGTTTGGATATGGTATTGGAACTGAAATATCTAATGCTGGAATTTTATTTAATTCTGGATTAGGGTATGAAATTAATTTTCTAAAACATTTTGGGGTTAATTTTATGTTAGGATATCATTTGCAGTCCATTCGATATGAAATAATAACTTTTTATGAACCAGAAATAATTTCTGATACAAAGATTTGTCATAATAATAGACA
>ULRN01038731.1_pt1 | contig 50606 bp, 62 predicted proteins | sample 1955461 | NCBI WGS metagenome assembly ULRN01 (sample SAMEA4835683, study PRJEB28245) | human gut metagenome | biome: gut microbiome; material: fecal sample | place: Denmark | collected 2008 | reverse complement strand
AGGTCATAAGTGCCGTCTTCGAGCTGCTCAATTCGTTCGATTGTACCAGATTCAGAATAAGTGACGTTCCCTTCCTGCGCAAACCAGCGATTGTAGATAAGTTCCTTCACAACCATAGAGCTGCGTACCTCTAGCTTCTCAAACTGTCCACGCCCATCAGGATATATACCGGCACCCTTACCTGCTATTATAGAATCGATAAACTCGCCGAACTTTAATAAGAAGTTAGTACCGTCCGACTGATCTTTACGAAGAAAATATTCTGACAGTTTTTCAATATCATACTGACTCAGATTTTCTATTATTCCAACCAAAACACGACCAACACGTTCTGCTGTATTTTCTCCTTCCTGAGTAGCATTACGAACCTGTTGGGCTAACTTTTTCAATATGTCTACACTATCAGCCATCACTCACCTATCACTCTGTACACAGTTCTATTAGCTTTAATCTTACCTTCTCCCTTATAAAGAGGATATTCCTCTTTCTTTTCATTCAGGAACATAACACATTCCTTCAGGTAACGGTCGGCAATGGAGAACGCATCATCATAAGCCATTACTTTCTCCTTGAACTCAATATGTGAACTATATTCACTCTCCTTCTGAACAAAACCATACCTGGTAACATTTCCATCACCATTCTTTACGATTCGTGCGTAAGTATAATAAGCCAATGCTGTCTTCAAACCTGTCAGCAATTGCTTTCCGTCCTTACCTTCATATATTCCTCCCTCAAGTAATAATTTATATTTATCCGGATTATCTTTCACATCAAGATATAAAGCATCACCGAGAGCAGACTTTATGTCTATGCTCTCAGATTCGCGGATATACGTTTCTATCTTGTCCTCGTCCACATGCACAGACATACTACGTGATAAGGATGAAACTTCAAGCGTTGTTATCAGATACTTCTGCATTTCTTACATACTTTAAGGGTTGAACAGAAAAGTCATTACTAGGATTAGCTACTTCATACCAATAGCGGAATATGCGGTCAAATGTGCGCTCAATCAAGCGTTGCTGCTTGCTAACAATAGAATTATAGTATTCGAAGGCATCTTCCAATATATCACCAGAAAAACCTACTTTCCCGACACGAATACAATACCATGGCTCCTGACCATATGCAGAATAAATACGCTCCACTACGCTGGAATCTGTCACAGTGAATTCTTTATCATAATTCTGAGAGTTCAAGGAAACAACTTCAGGCTTCTCCTCATCATTTTCAAGTGTAACTTCCATGATTTTTCCACAATTAGTATCTCCTTGAAGTTGTATAAGCGTATCGGTAAAGCTATCATCGTCATCAGGTGAATTCACTTCATTTCCGTCTTCATCAAATGTCACATTAGAGCCCTTCTTAGTGAATATGATAGAACCAGGAAAGAAGTTGTTACGGACATTTCTGTATTTTACGTTTGCTAAACCTTCATCAGTACTCATTTCAGTTACTACACGATCGCCTTTCCCAAGTGGATAGGTATCTTTCCCAGCCATTGACACCCAAAAGACTTGTCCTTTGTAATATTCAATTCCACCAGCAGCTTCTATTTGAGCTAGAACTACTGGTTTAGAAGGATTAAATACATCAATGTAATCTATATTTTCCTTCTTCACCTGAATAGCCTTACCTTTACGCGTTTTCTTACCAGTCCAATCTGGATGAACTGCTATCTTGGCGACATAACCGTTATCGTCAGGCTCAATCATTCTGCAATTTTCAAATGGAATATGCTGTAGTTCCACAATCTCCCCATAGATATTGTAATTCACATGCAAAGCTATTCCATTAAAATCAGCCATATCACGGCAAGCCAGAGCATGTATATCATCGACAGTATCCCCTTTCCGATTCACTACATATTCTGAAAATGAAATCTCACGGAATCCGTTCCCCTCAATGAAATCAGCGAACCGATCAGCACATTCGGAAGCAGTGGAACTTGCCGCTACAATATTTCGGAATGTCTGAGGATAAAGATTATCCTCCCCGTAAGTCTGTATTCCAAGTGCTTGCTGGTAATTCGTTCTAAAACGATTATCGCTTTTCTTCTTTAAGTCATGTACTCTCATAAATTCCGTGAGTTTAAGTTCATTCTTCTACTTTAACTTTTTCTCCAGTTTCATCTGTATTATTGTCCGATGTCATATCTTTCTCCTCAGTTTCAATAATAGAAGAAGCTTCTTTGATGTATTCATTCAGCAATTTCTTTGTCACTTTCCGGCCATTTATCTTATAAGACGCAAATTCTTCCAAAATAGAATCGACAGAAACGCCATCTACCAATGCTAACCTAACACTTTCCAATAGCTGCGAATCATAAGCCTTACCACGATTAGCAATACGGTCTTCCCAATCATCAGGCTTTTTGGCAAATAATCCGATGTTTCCTGGATACTTAGATAAATATTTTTCAGCTATTTCATCTGTAAGATTTTCGTTTGTATAAAACTCGCTACTTCCAAACTCCATCTGCAATAGAGCTCCATTCTTCAAGCCATACTCAGATTTTTCTTTCATCTTCTTATTCTTTTTAAGGTAAACAATCATTTCAATCACCGCATCATGATAACAGTTACTGCATGATGTACGGACAAACTTCTTATTAAGTACAAGCGTATACAGATTTTCAATTTCTGTCTTGTCTAAAGAAGAGAGGGAAGCATTGCTTCCCAACTCATTCAACCTGTTAACCACTTCAATAACCTCTTTCATATTTATACCGGTTCTGTTGTCAAAGTTTCTACGGCCGTTTTTGTTGTTTCATAGTCCGTCTTGTAATAGAACAAAGCAGATTTCGGAACCTTAGTTTCCTGCAAAGAAACTGACCAACCTCCTTCTGTCTCTTCCGAATACTTATCATTACTGATTTCAGCAGCTTTCAAGCCTTGATAATAACCGTAAACTTGAAAAGCAGAATCACCAGGATTCTCTTCCTTCAGCAAATTCTTTGCCTTATTCTCAAGAATTACTATATATTCACCGTTAGCCAATCCGTCAATAATGTCCGCACATACATCCGGATCATTAGCCAAGATTACCATATTTACCGTATTAGTAAACGTGTTCCGGTAAGTTCCTGTAGCAAGTGCAGTATTTGTTCCAGTAAACGGAGTACTTCCAAGAACCACTACTTTGTACGCTTTCTTACCTTCCTTCATCGTAAATGTTTCAATAATATTCTTACGTGTGGCATTGAAAGCTACTGTAGCAAAATCTACATCTTTACGGTTCATAATTACACCTTCCTGCTCAACCCCAGGAACGATGGGATCATCGCAATTTAACTCGATATCCCGTTTGATTGCATAATCACATACCCCTGCCATAATACCTCCTTTCTAATAAGCTATTTGGAACAAATTATCTTCTCCAATCAGACAGCCAAGCTTACCAGTAGAATACAGATAGTTTACACGCTCTTTACGTTCAAACCAGATATCAAGATCTGACATAATCTGATTCGCTGGAGTACCGACAAATAACTGCTTCGGTGAACCAAATACAGCACGGTGAGGAAGATTCAGTTTTGTACCATTATTCTGGTATTTCTGAATAAATCTGTCCCAAATTGATACACGATAAACCAACGTACCGTTATACTCTGTGACATCAAGTCCTTTGAATATCTGTTCCCATGTAAGGATTTCCTTATATTCACGTTTCAGATCTTTTGCAAGAGCATCACAAAGTGACTTGGTACAGAAGATACCAGCTCCATCCATTGATGCAATACGTGAATCAGCATTTTCAAGAATACCGTCAAAGATACTGATAGCAACTCCAGCTTCTTTCAGCTTGCTGAACTGCAGGGCTGTTGATTCTTGACTATTAGCTTCAATTGCAGTTTTCTGAGCTTCGTTGGCTGTACCGATAGCAAATAATTGCTTCCAGAACCCGTCTGCTGTCTTAAACAGTTCAACATCTACTCCGTCTGTAATCTGACCTGCAGAGGTTGCATTTTGCGCCTCTGTATCGCCAAACCAAATAAATCTCCACAACATGTGCTTAATAGCCAGGTCCATTGCAGGATAAACTATATCATCCATATATTCTGTAGAGGACAAGTCTCCAATATCCGTACCTGTTTTCAGGCAGTATTCCGCAATTGTATTCTGCAAGTCTGTATAACACCACTGTAATGGGATTTGCCAATCACCAATTTTCCATTCCTTCTCTGCGAAGTTGATATTAGCTTTTTTGTAGGTAGGATTACACCCGGAACCTTTCCAACCAATATCATCCATATCACCTACCCAACCCAGCTTATCACCATTGTGTACATTCTGACGAAGGGTAAAGAAACGCTCTAGTTCCTCATCAAGGAAGTTTGTTGCAATAAGCAAGTCTTTTAAGCTCTGTATTGCTCCATTGTCGGGTGTTAAGCTAGACAAAGCCCCCCATGAAATTCTTGTATTTGCCATATTCTACTTATTAAATCTTTGTTTATTTTTTTCTCGAATAGCCGCAAGTTTCTTATCAATCTTGCTTTCATGTTTTACTTCAGGCTTTCCTTTCACCTGTGGAACACGCCCAGACGGAATATATTTGCTTGCAGCAGCTTTGGTGAGTTTTTCAATACCACCAGCCTTAGCCACTGCATCAAGGATTTTAATATCGTCTTCTGTCTTAGCATTGGCTGTCAAGTCCGAAACTTGCTGTTCCAATTCAGCAATACGGGCTTCTAAAGCAGCTGTATCATTATTACCTTCTTCAGGCTCCCGAATTTCAGTAATAACTCCATCTGTTACCACAATTGTCTTACCATCCGGCATTACATGTTCTCCATCAGGGCTTGCAGGGTCTCCAACCTGCGGATCACCTTCTTCACGTTCTACTGTTAACGTGTCACCACCTGCCGTTGTCAGCTCCAGAGCAACAGCCGGCACGTCCTCGATTTTCGCATATCCTGCCTTAGCAAGAATGCGCTCAAACAAGGACTTCTTCACAGTCATTTCTTTTTCTTTGTTCATAATTATTGTTTTGGTTGATACTTTAGCCGACTTCGGCATAATAACTTCACTGACGAATCCCAATTGCTTTGCCACCTCACCACCGAACCATGTTTCTTTAGCCATCTGTTCTTCGAGAAGGCTCCTGTCGACTCCACAACGTTCGACATAAAGAGAAAGCATCTTTTCACGTTCTGCTTCTAATCCTGACTTCAAAGATTCTAAAGCCTGAATATCTACAGAACCTTCAATTCCGGGACAATAAGGAGAATGAATGAGAATCTTGGCATGAGGGTACATCTTTCTTCGCTCAATGGGTGCAGCCAGAAGAATAACAGTTGCCATTGATGCACATCTGCCAACTACAGTGGCAGAGATTTCTTTTCCGGTAGCCCGTAACGCATCATATATGGCATAGCCCTCTGCTACATCTCCCCCGCATGAATGTAATTCGATATCTATACGTGGATCATCAACAGGAATCCAAGAAATAAAGTCCTGCACGTCACTGAATGATACTCCATCAACTCCGGTCAGATACCAGTTTTCCATCTTATCGGCATCTGCTACAATGTCTTTGTTGATAAATAATTTCGCCATATCTCGTAATCGTTTGAAACAAAGGTAGTGAACACGATATGGCTATAAGAATTTTTGAAAGGAATAGCACTGACACGCCTTGTCAGTCGATTTTCATAAAAAAAGGTGAGCCGCTGCCCACCTCAATTCATCACATGTCCACTTCCGTGGAAAACTTCTTCACAATTCTATATATTGTCCTCTCATCGACGTTGTATTCATCCGAGAGATACTGCAATATATAGGTTTTTTTATGCCCTTCGCTGGTCAAACGTTGATAGTCATTATAGAGTTCAAGATATCTCACGTCTGACGGTTGTACTGGGAGTGTCTGCAACTGCTCCATCACTCCCTTATGTGTTTTTAGAAATTCGTACGCGTTCATAAATTACCATTACTCTCTAAAAATTTAACTTTATTAGCAACCGATGTAAATTCCTCTACCGAAACTTGTGGAGCCGGAGCCATAAGCATACCTTTTGCAACTGCTCTAGCAAGCATATCCTCACCGATAGATTGGTTAGATGATTGCGCTACATTGATAGGAACACCTCCTCCCATCTGATTGAAGGAAGAAAGTATTGGTGCGAACATTGAGGTGGCTCTGGCCGTCATTACCGACTCCCCATTACTCAACTGGGCAGGTACACTGTCGCTAGTTCCTGTACCTGGTCCGGTAACTAAACCACCTGTTGCAAATTTAGCACTTTTTACGATACTTGTAGCAGATGCAATATTAGCAAGTATGGTCGCAATACCTGAAGCCATTGTAGCAAGTCCTAATATTCCTTTCCCTGCTTCTGCACTTACCATCTTCGCTATAGCCTTACCAGTGTTTATAGCTATCTCAGCAAGTGCAAGCGTTTTGCTCAGGATTGCAAAACCTTTATCCGACTCACCTATCTGCTGTGTTAAAGCTATTAACCCACCTGTAATATTTTCCATGGCTTGAGATTTCGTCTGCTCAATTTCTACCTCTTTATCTGCAAGCTCTTTCTTCGCATCAGTATATTCCTGATGAGCCTGAAGCTTACGGTTAAGAAATTCCTGCTCACTTTCTCCTTCCTGCTGTTGTATGTTATTCAGTAATTCCAACTTCTGCGAAGCTTGTTCCTGAAGTATTTCCAACTCACTTGCTCCAGATTGCTGCATTTGCATTATTTCATTCTCCATCCTCAACCTGATGGCCTCCTGCTGCTTCTCTGAAACATCCTTCTCATGTTGCATCGCAAGGTCATCCATCTGCTTGTTATACTTTGCAGTTATGGCCTGTTTCATCTGTTCAGTAAGTTCTTTGTCAGCCAACTCTGCATCACGTTGAGAGGCAAGCTGCTGCATTCTTAACTGATACTCCTGCTCACTCCCTTCTTTTACGGATTCAAGCTGCAAGGAAATAAGCTTGGTACGTTTGTCTATCTCCTTCTGCAATTCTTCATCAGATAGCTTCTGGAGTTCTATGTTTTTTTGCTGCTCAAACGACTTAATCTGTTCATTGATAGCCTTACGTGCTTTTACTGTCAGATTCTCTTCCTCTCTCAGAGAAATCCGAAGGTCTTCTATCTTACGAGTATAAGTAAGTTCTATTTCCTTACGTGCCTGTTCACGCTTATCCTTCACTAGAGCCAACATCGCATCCTCAGCTGCTCTTACTGCCTCCAGCTCTTTCTGCTTCGCTTCCTTCGCCTTATCAGCACCTTCCTGACGTATTGAATTCAGGGTATTTTGCTGCTCAGTCTGACGACCATAGCTGTCCTCCATTAATTCCTGCAATTCATTAAATTGATCCCTGAAAGTTTTCAAATCCTCTATCGTACTTTCAGACAACCCTAACTTACCGATAACTTCATTGGCTGTAATATCACCAGCTTTAATCTGTTCCATCAACTTTCGCACCTCTCTGTTCATTTCAGTATAACCTAATGTATTAGCAAGTCTGGCTTCTGCAAGTTCTGTCTGAATCTCCAAATCTTTCTTCTCTATTTCGGCAGCTTTCTCTGCGGCTTTTATACGTTCCTGAGTAGAGAGTGTCTGATCATCCGCAGCCTTCTTCAACTTCTCAATTTCGGCACGATTAGCCGCACGCGACATTGAAAGCATCACTTCTTTCTTATCTATCTCGTTTAATACTTCTGCCAACTCCCAAGCTTGCTTTGTTTCATCAGCAATTTCTTTCCCTATTCCTGAGAATATAGCCTTTGCATCTTCTCCTGCCTTCTTGAAATTCCCAGTAAACAGATTCACCAACGCACTACCTAACTTTGATGCACGATCTATTATCACATTGATTGTAGCTCCCAAAGCAGCCATTATCTTGTTAGCCGCTTCCACCCCTTTCTGCGTTTTCGTAAACCATGCTACAAGCGATCCAAGAGCAACGACCAAAGCACCTATACCAGTACCAATCAATGCTACCTTTAGCAATTTCAGTACTTTAATCCAGCCAGTAGTAGATGCAGATACAGCAACCATTTCTGTTTTCATCCCCGCTAAATAGTTCTTCAATCCACCTAAAGAAGTTACCATTTGATTAATTTGCTGGATAAAAGGTATATTCGCATTTGCGGCATCGATAATTGCTTCCTTGTAATTACCCACGTTACGGTAATAACGCTGTGTTTCTTCTTCAGCTCCTTTCAACGCATCTGTAACCTCGTTTATATAATTTTTCAATTCTTCACCCCTGGTTCCCTTTCTTTCAGCTTCTGACAGAGCATCATATTCAGCCGTCAAATTGGATAACTGTGCGCGAAGCGATCTAAGACTTCCCTCCTGCTCTTTTTCCTGCTTGATCTGGTTCTGCATCGTCTTCGTAATAATTCGTATCGAATCATTACAATCTGCAATATAGGCTTTTGATGCAGCCATTTCTTCATTATACTGCTGACGTGATATTTCACCATCCTTCAATTGTTTTTTCAATTTGGATTCAGCCTCACGAGCTGCATCAATCTTTGTCTGGTATTCAGCGATAGCTTTAATCGCCTCACTATAATTTACCTTGATATCAAGGATCTTCTCTTGTTTGTCTGCCATAGTAATTTAAAGTTGAAATAGTTTACATTCGCATATACCTGTTTTTTCAGCTTTAATGGATATAATAGCATAATACTTTCCGTATTGTGCTAGATAAACAGGAATAGACATATCTAAATCACGAAGTTCATACTCTCTTATCTCTATTAATTCTGTAATAACTTTAGGCTCTCTAACCACATCCTGATACATCTTATATTTATCCTGAATAATACTATTCCAATCAAGTCCAGCAAATACCCCATCAGAACTGGATAAACTGTTTACCTTTCTCACTAAAAGTCTTGGAGTAACATTATCATTGTATTCTAGTTCTCCATTTTGTCCGTACGAGTATAATGGTATATAAGCACAACCAGAATAGCCTTTATTATAAGAAACTTCAGAAGCAGCAAAAGGCAAGGTGATTACATTTGATTCTTCATCTAAGGTAGCATCATCTACATACACTACGCCATCATAAATACCATCATCATCATCTTTCCACTTGTATATATTCTTCTGAGCAAAACCATCAACACTAAAGGAAAGAGTCTTTGGACGATTATTCTTATATGATGCGACAACACGTTTAGTCCAATTTAAGGCTTTAGGTTTATTTGCTATAATATCATCTATCCTTACAAACTTAATTCCCCCAGACATAGGCATAGCGAAACAACCACATAAGGCAGAGATTGCCTTAATAAAGTCTATTTGTTTTATATCAGGCAAATTAGGAACAAAGTAATAATGTGAGTAAAAGTTATTTCCATCACCTTTATATAAAGCTATATTCTCAAGAAAAGGAGATAAAGCCATTGTGTCACACTCTACAACAGAAACAGACACAAAACCTGAATACCAATCTGTAGATATATCCATTTGCAAAATCTCATCTACACTCACATCAAATTCTCTGTCAATATCATAAGTAACAAGCCACCTCCCTTTTAGCGGATCAGATGTCCCTTCATTAATAGCAGTGGTATAATCAAATCCAGCTATCATTTCCTTTCTTTCCGGATTATATAATCCGAAATTAAATTCAGGTTCACCCACATTAGTTGTCTCAAACCTCAACGATACCTTCCACTTTATATGAATAGTTAAAGTTTTTGTCAGTGGTCTTATTCCTGAAATCAAAGAACCTGAATTAAATGAATCATACAGCCACTCCATATAAAGATTAGAAGTAACAGGTTTGAATCCCATCTTCATTCGATATTCCACAGCTGGTCCATTACTCTGTGACACAACCTTTGCTTCTCCAAATATCAGATTGACCTTATTTTTCTCCATTCTACTAGGAGAATCATTTCTTGAAAGCAATGGTATCATTAAACTCTCCAAATCATCAGTAACTCCAGAAGGATATTGAAATGTAACTCCACTATCATCACAAATTTTATCAAGTACCCACTTTACAGTAACCACCGGATGATACCATGTATTCTCTTCCCCAACATTGAAACCATAATCAATCCTTGGAAAACGATTTGAATCCCTTTTCTTTTCCCAGATAGAGTAATCCTCACCTTCTATATCACCATAAGATAAGTCCTGCAACTTTTTCCCATCATTTACAATATCAGCAAATGCAGACACATTTCCCCATGCCATTGCAATATCAATAGTATCAGTTATTTCCATTAATGTGACATTAGCATCCGATACAATCTCAACTCCGTTACGAAGATATCTTCCTTTATGATTGATTCGAGGATACCTAGTCATATATGAAGGTATATGAGCATTATCTATGACCAAACAATTTCTTACAGTCAAAGGTAATTTGATAGAGTAAGTATTATTACTAACAATCTTACTCACATCAGTAAACATATTACTATTGTAATTTAATGTGATATTGGTATTATCATCAATATCTACAACCTTATTGTCAATATATAATTGATCTTTCATAGACTTTGTAGATTTAGTTCAGGTAATATTATCGTACATACAAAATCTTGCAGAGCTGTCCGTTCCTTTGTAAAGTTCTCCACTGACACATTCACTCCTTTCCATTGTGGTTTGCCATCCTGATATCCAGAAAACATATCTACAACTGGAGACGTAGCCAGCTCAAAAAGGAAATCATACGTGTCACTGTCTACCAATGGAGCGCATACCGGAAGAGTGTCATTCTCCGTTTTTCTTTGCTTACGGCCAGTTCCACCATGATATCCGTTCACATAGCTATAATCCTGCATATTATTCCGAAGAAACTCACCGTCATTTACAACCTGCCTAACTTCATCACCTGGAACAAACAGCCAATAGCAATACATACCATGTCTGTTAATCCATCGAAGATATACCCCGTTCTCACTACTATCCACCTCGCAATCAATACGTGTCGCTGTATTAGTAAGTCCTTTAAATGTCAAATCAAATGTATGATCAAATACAGAAGCATGTGTACTGCTTCCAGGAAGATAGAATGACACTGTATTCTGAGCATCAATACCAGTAAGCATCAAGTTCCATACGTTCTGACCTGATAAATTTATAGGGGTTTGAGCTTTACCATCTACTGTAACCTCCACACTACCAGAAGCACCAGAGTACAACCCTACGGAAAAAGGAAAATTCTTAAACCACGTCAACTTTCTATTTCCATTGTATCGTTCTCCAACTCTCATTGCTCCCCACATAACGAACATATTAAATCCAAAACTATTATCTGGAACATCTACACTTATTGAAAATTCTCTTCCCAATTTACTATTTACAGCACCTGATAATGAATAATCAACATTATTTTCTCCAGCATCAAAAAATCCTTGAACATAAGATGAAATATCAAAAAAAACAGATTCACCGAACATCTCACGATTATCCTGATATACGACACCAGTTTGCGTATCTTCCACGGATATTTCTACGAATTCATAATTCTTACCGTACAGATTAATTATTATGGGATTAAAAGCAAATGCTATTAAATCAGGATATTCTATTGTTGCTCCATCAAAACTACTTGTTCTCATTGAAATTCAAATTTATGTGTTCAACTTCAGTATCGAATATTCCAACTATACGCTCTAAAATGTCCTTAATTGTCTTTTCCATATCAGTAGAATAGACGTCAATTTTTCCGGACCGATATCGTAATGTTCCCTCATTGGCTATCTTCCTTGCTACTAGATAAGCAAATGATTTTGGATGTTCAACCGTAATTCCTTTCTCATCCATCCATCTCAAGATAATATCAGAAAACCCCTTAGGAACCTTACCAGGTTTTCGTCCTGTTTCCAAAGCCCCAAATGCCTGACGTCCCCACAGGATTCCACCATCCTCAGTTAATTCCACTTTCAAGCTATCCCGTGTCCTTCCGCTGGCAACCTGACCGGCAGCTTCATGGTTAGCGATAATGCGCTTTCGCAACTCTTCCAAGCTATCACCTACAAGAGTGATGATATTATTCTTTAGCCCTTCCATATACGATATCCTTCACACTCCTACTAGGACACAACACGATCCCTGAAGTTTCCTTCAACTGTATAGATATAGTTATCCCAGTTACATTTACATTCAGTTTGTCATAAAAGACCGAGTAAGGGACAGAACCTGATATCGGTTCAAACAATCTAGATCGATTAAGTAACAGAATAAACTCTTTAGCCATATTCTTGCATTTCTCTACTATCGCGTCATTATCCGTCCCATCAAAATCAAAACTAGTCTTATCCATAAAAGCCAGCATACAGTTCGGATAATCTTTTAACTGGCTAGGTCCAAGTTGGAAATTACCGCTGACAGGAAGCACATTAAGTACTGCAGGCAAAGGCAATTTGTCAAGACGTACATTAGCTGTCTGCCAGTTATCAAAGATGTAAGTAACTCCTTTCATCTGGTCTACCACACTTTTAATCTTCTGTTCTACCGTCATTTTTTATTCTTGTTTAAAATATTCCTTAATCTTCGTTCAAACCTAGTCCGCTCAGCATCCATATCTAGGCACTTATAAACACGTATCCACGGAACACGTTCCACTTCTTCATGATCAGTTATTCCCATACGCTGTGCATAATAGTCAAGCAGACCGAATAGTCCAAAATTCAATTTATCAGAGCCAGCTTGTTTCTCCTCCGGCGTAGGTGGTACAGAGGTAGAAGCAAACAGCTTATTGATCCGCTTTACCTCTCTGGCCACCCAAAAACAGAACCCAATCACTTCGGATGCTTCAGCTCTCATCACCTCACGTTCCGACATTCCCAACAGCACACGACAAGGCACCATTATAGTTTCCATATCCGTACTGATAGATTGCAACTGCATAAGTTCACCCATACTTATGTCATTCAATGTTTCAGGTGTCTTAACCTTTCCTACCTTCCACGGTTTCCGTAGCTTCTCCATCTCTCCCTCGATTCCGCGTGAAAGATTACCAATTATCAATAATTCTCTTACTGTCATGTTCTTCCAATTTTAGCTTTCGGTCTGTGAATAATAGGCTTTATCCTGAAAAACATAGCCATAATCAACATATCAAGATAATCAGGAGAATGACCAAGTATCTCCTTCATCTTCTCCTTGCTTATGATTCCCTTCTTACGTGTGTCTGCGTCGATATGGTCCTGCTTCAACACACCAAGCTCTTCGATTATCCGTTCCTTCTGTGCTTCCGTACAGACAATACGAATCAAACGGGAGTTTATCATCTCGGCCAGCTTGAAGCTACATTCCGATTTCAGGTTGTCAAACTCAGGATTGACAGGTCGAGTACCACCATGAAATTCCTTGATGCCGTTCAAATAGCTTTCAAGATAGCTTCCCAAACCGTCAGAATCAGCTATCATCTTGCTACGGGGTATGGAGCACTCTATCATCATACGCTTCAGATCTGTTTCAATGGATTTTCCAGTACTATATTCCTGATCCAATTTGATATAACATACATTTCCCTTCCAGTGTCCGGCGACAAAGCGGTCACGCCCTTTCATTGCAAGGTCAGCAGAACCAGAAGAATCCCCGGCAGGCTTTACAAACTCATTCGTGAACAGGTCACAGATAGCATCGTAATCACAAAGGGCTGTCGGATCATTATCATATTCCCAGTTTCCAAAATATAGACGTTCTTTTGTTACTTTATCTTTTGTATTCCGGAGACTCTCGATATAATCCTCAGTAGCCCAAGGATTATCCTGTACCAATGCCTGAATAAAAGCATAAGGTTCTTTGAGCTTACCCTCTTTCCAAGGCTTATAGAAATCCCGATACAGCCAGTTCTTTTTAGGGTTGCAGGTGATAAGTATCTTACCTGGTACACCATACACATCATTCATGTGACGCCCGATACGGGTTTTCAGAACTTCAAAGGCAAGGTAATGAACCTCCCCAGCTTCCTCTATCCATCCCCCTGTATATTCCTTCGAACCTAGCCGTTCATACATCGGGTCCTTGACCGGATAATAGGTGAGGTCAATATAGACAATCTCGCTCCCATTGTCAAAAGCTATACCTTCATTGGTTGTCTTGTATGCCGTGAACCCATGGGACTTTGCTACCTTATTGAAGGTTACTGTTACGGATTCTCGGCTATCCTTCAGATTATTTCGTCCTACAAACCAGCGTGTACCAGGAAGATAATAAGCACATTGCATCAGCCACTCACATCCCAACCACGACTTTCCACCACCTCCAGCTCCACCGTACAACAGGAACTTTGTCACATCATCCCGAAGGTAGTTGTATGCCAGCCTCTGCTTTATGTTCACATTCTGTCCCATATCATTTCAACTTGTCTGCTTCCGGAGTATAGGGAAGAAAATCGAATCCCTTAAACGGCTTGCCTTGTGTAGTATGGTCCACTTCCTGCTTATCAGCTAATCCCAATGTACGTGCAATGATATTCGCATTGAACGCTCCTACACATGCCCCTTCGAACTGCTGTGTCTTGATAGTTTCTTCCACACGCGCGATGACTTGAAGAAAATCTTCGTCACCTTTATTTACACAATCCTCTCGGAAGTTGCTCCACCACCTCGTTGACGCTCCAAGATACACACAAAGTCCCATGAGAGAGTACGGCCGTGATGTGGGGGTAATCTCTTGCTGAGTGTGCTGCTGATTCTCTGTTACAACCTCCTTTCCTTTTGCAACTCTTACAGGTACAGTTTTCTGTATAGCCTTTCTGGTTGTCCATGGATTCTCATCGCACCATTGGAAATACTCGCACGCTGCTTCCCACAGAAGTTCAGGCGTGGCAAAGAGCTTATCCCTGCCATGCTTGCTTCTTAACATCCAGAATTTATTTCCTTTAGGTGCAGCCATAATCACAATTTTTCAAAAACCGGTAATATTTCCTTATCCAAATCCCATCTTCTGTTGTTAGGAAGAGGAAGAGTAAATTCATATCTGAGAGCTTCATTATATTCCTTACGCAATGCCCTTCGTTCGTTAATGACAGAAACTTGAAAAGACGATCCACGCAATTCTCTGGTTTTAGCAACTTCAATCCCTTTTTCATATATCCTGAAATCCGATCCGATGAACTCTTCCGTAAGACGACATACGTCTGCCGTGGAATGATAATGTTGAAAGTACCATTCACCGAAACGGAAGTTAGCCGTGAAATTATTCGCGTCCAGAAATAAGGCTTTCGAACGATAGTCGTGTGTTTCTTTTCTTTCGGAAGACTTCTGTGTAAATAGTAAAGGAATGCCAGACCAAAATATCATGCCTTCCGGCTTACAGAGTGCAGAAAGGGAAAGAAGGACATTTCTTTCGTCTTCCAGAGAGTTTACGGAGTTCAGTACGCTGTCACACACTACCACATCGTACAAGCCGTACTCAGAAAGTGTCCTGCATACGTCCGCACAATCCTGGCGTATCTCCTTCTCATCTATCACGTCTGCTCCGTCCTTACGGTGAAAGAACTCAATCGCATCAATACAATATCCGTCCTTCTTTAGCCTGGTAGCATAGTCCTTCTGACCTGCTCCGAAATCAAGTACACGCATCCCCTTCGTGATGAACGGAAGTACCAGACGCTCGTAAAGTGTAGAATGGCTCCTGCTGCTCGGGACACCGTTTTTCTCTCTAAGACGTGCTTTCTGGGCAAACGACTGGATGTAAGTCTTACGCTCCAAATGGGAATATTCAAACACTCCGTATTCCTTTGAGAAATATTTCAAGGCCAGTTCTTCCTTACCTTCCGGAAGCACATAGACAAGAAGGTCCATCCCCATGAGCTTTACAGCCTTGGCGTATACGGTAGAGATGATGACCTTTCCTTTATGATCGCACACGGCATTCGCAAACTGGCCATAACGCAGGATCATCTTTGTAAGGTCTACCACACGCGAGTTGTTCCCTCCCTTCGTAATCATGGTAATATCCTTGTTGGGAACCATAAAGAAACCTTCCGTTCCATCAGGGACAGATACACGGATATCCGGCTGAATCTCCGATACCTCACACTCTGCATAGTTATGAAGCTGGTTAAAGCGTACTTCATCCGTTGAGTTAACACCCTCCAGAACAAAGGCCGGAACATGAGTATATCCAAGCAGCTTCATGGTCTTTGTACGCTGGTGACCTGCCATGATTCGTTTGTCAGACCGACGAATGATGATAGGCTTGATGATACCAAGCTCGGTTATAGACTTCTTCAAGTTCTCCTGAGCTTCCGGAGTAAGCAACCTCGGGTTATACTCTGCCGGATTCAACGATTCTATGTCAATGTATTCCATCATAAACCCAGCAAATTGTTTACAAAACCAATCATTACCCCATTCTCATCAAGATATTCGGCTGCACGCTGCTTCAACCCTTCAAGCTCCACATCGGTTATCGGTATCTTATATCCTTCAAATGCCAGGTACTTGATATGTGCTCCCGCTTCGTAGTTTTCATTTCGAAGTACGTTTCGAGTATCTTCTACCCCTTCAGAGAAATCGTCCAATTCAGGGAAGCTGATACCCTCCAATCCCCATTCCATAAGCTCCTTACAATCCCATTCGAATAAGCGTGCCATATCCCATTCCCCGTTGTTTACATTATCACGGATAATGATTTCCCGCTCACGCTCTTCTGTCAGGTTCGGAATAAGTACCGTAGGCACTTCCTTGATTCCAAGCTGAACACATGCGTCATAGCGTTGGTTCCCGGCAATAATGACAAGCTCCCCTGTACGATCCGACAAGATTATTGGCCGGGCTTCGAAATAGTCCGGATTTCTCTGTATGGATTCCTTCAGCTTTTGAAGCTGTTTTTCGGTTATGCTACGAGGATTATTCTCCAGCTTTTTCAATGTTTCTGTTTGTCTGTAAATCACTTCCATATCTCCTAATATTTGCGTTACAGAACAAATTTACCCGATAACCGCCACAAAGCAGTTACCGGGTATTCACAAAGCACTGACAAGGGCTGTCAGTAAGTTATCAACTCCATATCATCCACCATTTACGCCTTTTTGTGTATTCAAGTTCTCTCTCCAAGTCTTTACAAAGGTCTATCTCTTTTCCCCATTGAGTGTGATAAAATGTCGCATCATCCTTAAGCTTGTTTACTTCTTTTTTAAGTTCCTCGTTCTCCTTTTCAAGCTCGTCTATAATATGGTTTTTCAGTTTCAAATCACCCAATAGTCTTTCTGCCCTTTCAAAGTTCCTTTGGCTATCTTTTATCAGCATCTCTATGTAAGTATCTCGACTGAATAGCCTTCCCGTTTGATGTCTTTTGTGTTTCATACTAATAATTCATATTCCCAAAATCCTAACTTCCCTTTCACATTCAAAATCGGCTTATCAAACAGAACCGCATCCTTCAGCACCCATTTCCAGCAACCTTTCTCAGCCCAGACAGACGGATGGTTCTGTACGCAGTCAGCTATTACCACGCTGCCGATGATGGCTCCCTTAGGGAACTTATCATATACGCAGTTGAAATATATGCCCCTGTCTTTACGAAGTTCATCATCCTGATTATAGCTCCATGTACGGACTCCTTTACAAGAAGATGCATGTATCAGTACCCTTTGGCCGATGTACTTCTGAGGGCACTTCCAAGTCCGGTTCTCGATGTCTTTGATACCGTGAGCGATTAGGCTCGCCCACGGCTGTTTGATGGATATTGCTTTCATTTCTTACTTGTTGGATTATCACTTATCTCAGTTTCATGATATACAATTCTGTTAGCAGCTTCATCCAGCGGCAATGAAGCAAGGTATTTCAAGCATGCATCCCAGCCAGCTATAAATCCTTCGCTGAATTCATCTGCATAGCAATCTTCATCACAATCATGTGCTATGTTTTCTCCCTCGCAGAACCGGCAATAAGCACGTTCTTCACAAGCATACTTTCCGTTACACTGATAATGATCGTGAATGGCTTCCCTTAGCATTTCTTCTTTTTTATCCATATTTCAATCCTCTGTAATTTTATAACGTTTTCTATATTTCTCTATCATATCTTGTGCTTCTTGCAACGTGTTTTCTTCAGATACTCCTTTGGATATAAGGAATTGTGTAGCAACCTTACATGCCTTATACATATTCCTTGTCTCATACTTTCTGATTAGTCGAGAGGTTTGTTTGTATTTTAGGATTCTGTATAAGCCTATAATTGTACCCCACACGACAAGGATAGACAAACATATTAATGCAACAGCTATTAGCCCAATAACTATGTAGCCTATATATAACGCTATTGTATTCATAAATCAATCCTCCAGCAAATATAAAATACGGCAAATAGCACCTTCAAGAACAGTTACCCTGTCTGCCATGTCGTTTCTATAATCTTCGTATTCGCCATTTTCATACAGCATCTCACACCCTTCATTTTTTGATGTTGAATATTCCAATGAGGTGTGACATATATCTGCAACATCACCAAGAAATTCATTTACAGGCTTATCACCTAACATGGTTTCAACAGTTGTTTCAATTTTCACTTTCACTTGTTTCATAGCTTCTCCTTTCTGTTACAGCTTTTTATTCTGTGAATACCTACAATTCTACCGAACTTCATACCTGTCTGATGATTTTTCGAGTAAGTACAGAAGTATTCTTTTGTTCCATTTATCAATCTTACATAAAACCACTTGCATCCGTGACATTCAAATGGTTTCATAATCATTCCTCCGTATTAGGTATTAAGTCCTCAATGTATGCAAACTGTATGAGTTTGTCATAGTGGCACATTTCTTTCCATTCATAACCACAGAAAACATCTACACGATACTTAATTTTTAAATCTCCAGTAATGTATTTCACAAGGGCTTCTTTACCGGAGATTGGGGTTTCGTTTGCATCATGCCAGATTGAGTTTATTCGCCAGTCTGCACCATCAAAAAAACCGTCATTATATATTGCTTCTCCTCCTTCATCTTTGTATAGGCATAGATTTTCATAATGCCACTTCTCTGCCTTCTCAATATTTTCTCTTTTCATGGTTTCTCCTTTCCACCTATCCCAGCAGCCACCACATGACTGCCAGGAACAGGTAATACAATTTTGTTTTCATTGATTATTCTTAGCAGTTAAACCAATCATCATATACATTCTCCCAATCATCTAAAAGACCAACTCTCCACCCATAAGCATTATAGCACATTTCTACAGTTTCTTTTGGAGGTAGATAGCGTCCGTCACTTAGCATTATAAATCCATCGTTTATTTGCTGTTGTAACAACTCCATATCTACTGGCATCACTTCATCTGGAAATAAAACAACATTTCCTCTGCTTGTCTGATAACTTACTCTCGGTATCTCATAGTGTCCTTTTTGTCCGGTAAGTAACGAACAGATTCCTATTTCACCGGCTATAAGGCGAACCTCTGTATGAGGTGAATTTATTACCATGAAATATGCGTTTTCATCATTTTGAAAATGATTTACCAGTCTACTTATTTTCCCCTCATCGCAGTTTTCTATTCGCATGTCAGATCTGTATCCTAAGTCATCATGAGTTTGTATATAATTACGAACTTTTCCCCAAGTTCTTACAGATAAAAATTTTGGTGAAGGTAAAGAAAGGACTTTTTCTGTTCCGTCATCGTATTTAAGTTCATACTGAACGTATTTCCTACGGTTTTGCATAAGATACATATCCGTTATATCAAAGCTTTCGTCATATCCTTTTTCCGTAGAGTATTCTTCAATGACAACACTTTCACTTGCAGATATTTCATCCACAATCTTTTGAAACTCTTCCTTCGCATTACACAACAAGTTACCTGTATTCATCTTATCCTGCATAGGTATCTGTGCTAAAAGCTTTATGGGATAATTTCTTTTTGTATTGTCATAACACATATTTTCCACAATGCCACAGTTTACTTGACCGCATCTCTCACGGAAAAATTTCATTGTGCGAAGAACATCCTGATTGCTTAGTTTAGTTGGCTGAGTAACAAACAGAATATATCCTACCTTCACATTGTTTAGAAGTTCTATGTGTACGTTTGTAACGCTTGGAGGTGTGTCAATCAAAACAAAATCTGGATTTATTAAACGCAATTTCTTTTTAGCTAAACCAAGGTACTGTCTTGCCATTGATTTCTCCAAATAAATGAACTCATTAAACATATTACCAGAAGAATGTATCCATATATTCTCTTGTGGATGCTCTCCTTCAAATTCTGTATTCATAGACGGAGTGTTGATGTCTGCATCTATTATGAACACCTTCTTTCCCTGTTTAGCAAGAAGCCTTGCTATATTGGCAGTAGTCGTAGTTTTCCCAACACCACCTTTACCTGAGTATATTATTACTGCTTTCATTGATTACTCCTCCTTCTTTCAACTAGTAATTCTAACCGTTTCTCACACTCTGCACATTCGAGTTTCTTGCGTTCCAGTTTCTCCCGGAACTTAACCAGTTCTTCGTCCGTATTCTCGTCAAAGAACAGATTGTTCTGACGGTTGTGCTCAATGTACTCACGCATCATTTTTTCAGCTTTCGACACCTTTGCCTTAGCGGAAATCAGTTTCCTAAGACAACTATCAAACATCAGTTCTCCAGAGCGTTTGTCATAAAAGGAAATACTTGAATACACACAATATCTTGGATATTTGCACTGTAACTTTGCAATCCTCCAACGGATAACCCAATCATATTTGAAATACATTTCCCTTGGCAAATCATATGTATATAGAATTACATAGTTCCCATTATCATCATGATATTGAATGGTAACATGAAACCAAGACTCGACCTTCAATTCCCTTTCTGCCTTGGCTTCATACTTAGCCATCTCATAATAATCACTTAAATTTTCCTGTTTTCCCATGTTATTCAAAATTTAATTCAAGTTGTTGTCCATCTGGTTCTCTATATCCGCGGTTGGCCTTCATAAAGGCTTTTCGTAAGGCTTCAGCAATCTTATCACGCATAGCCTTAGATACATGATTCTTGTCGGCCTCACTGTTCATTTGGAGTATCTTGTTAAGACTGCTGTTTATTGGCTTTTCGTCAAAGAACAGGCTATACTCGGTAAATATCCGAGTACAATCCTTTGCGGCTTTCTCTTCTTCCTCATCCTGGTACCTCTCTATTACTGTTTCCTGTGCTGCCCTCAAAATCCTTTGTCCACGATCACACCTGCAGCCATGCCATTCATTCTCGTATATGACGGATATAGCACGTTTCTTGCGGATAGTGCCTATCTTTGCCCACCCATAATACACTTTCAGTTCACCCATCGTTATATCGTTGTTACACAGTCAAAATCACTTCCATACATGATATGCGCTCCACGCTTACGAAGTTCGGCCACCAGCTGCTCATTGGTGTATCTGGCCAGCCGTCCATGCAGTCTGTCCTGCTTTCTTCTTTCAGACGTGTGCTTGCTCTCACATAACCGGCACCTTCTGGTGTAATGGGTGCCGGATTTCGTTTCATAGGCACGGAACTTGCTTTCCGGCAGATTCCGGCCACACTCTATACATTCTCTCATGACGCTGCCCTCCTAATCATCCCCATGTTACGGTTTACAAGTTCGATTATTCTGTCATGGTAATCACTGGTACCGTTGCAAACCGCACGGCTTTGAATTATCTTGAAAGTTTTCAAGTTTACTTCTATTGTTTCTAAACGTTTACCATTCTTCTGTGCTGTGAGAATAAGGCAATCCCTATGTTTGTAATACTCATTAGCATACACGCAATGGTGCATGGCTTTTCCTTCCTGATAGAATTGGGTAACACTTTCCAGTGGACGGATCACAATATCCTCATCCTTGATTTCCATTCCCAAAAACGGCTGGATTCTTTTGATGAATGACAGAATATCCTGTTTCATTCTGAACATGCGTTCAATCCTTTCTTTTCGTTCCTGTTCAGCCCGAATCTTTGCTTCTATCTTTCTTTTTTTCTCAACCAGCTTGTCATGCTCTTTCTTCAGGTTCTTCGGGCATACGTAGTGAGCGTTATGGGTATCCAAATGGAAATAATCAAGCAAATGCAAGTAATCATCATACATCGAGCCGTCCTTGATGATATATCCGTTACGGTTGCAGATATTCACTGCCCACGGATGGAAAATTCCACCTCGATACATGTAAAATTCAAGCATGCTATACTGTTTGGTTTTCAATAACATTTCCGCATACTTGCTTTCACCCAACAAAGCACGTATCAACACCGCCGGAGTAACTCCATGAAACGAAGTGCGAAGTCCATTCCTACGGAGTACAGGCAGTAACTTTACTTTTGGATATACACAACCGTTTATGGAATAACAGTTATATCCGTAGTAATCAACAGAATTCTTGATGCTCATCGGCTGTGTGTATATCCAGGCATTCCTACCCATATTCATTGGCCTGGCCATTACTGTTTCTTTCCTATCCTCAGTAATCCACTGCTGGCAAACTTCCATGCTATGGTACCACATATCACCCATATCCGTGCTTTTTTGTTTTCCAATCTCGATATGTCTGAGCACCTGAAACTTGTCAACGACTGTAACGATTGTCATGTATTCATACTGACGTAATTTCTTTTTCCGGCTTGACTTTATCTCAAGTCGCTCACCACAATAAGGGCAGCGTATGTAACCTTCTTTCTGTCCGGTTGTGTCTACCCACAACCTTCCACATTCGCTGCACCATATTTCGTTCTTACACTTGTATGCGTTATGTGGAAAGCAATGCTTCTTTCCCCAACGTATCTGGGCTTCTGTAATAGCTGGCAGCTTACTACTCAATTCGACCACCAGCCTTTCGCGTTTATTTCTCGGTTTCATATCTCACCAAATAATGAAAGTTGCAGACTATTATCTTCCCCTCTCTTGCGCTTCTGTTGTGGCTTAGCCAGCGGCTTCGGTTGTTCGACCTTTGTCGGCTTTGGAACTGAAGACACAACTTCCACACGTTCCTGCACTTTATCCACTTTGATATTGTCCTCATCGTAGTAATGCACTGCCCAGCCATATACGGTTGCATCGTCTATACCAACAGCATTGCCGCCTGCTGCCAGCTTTCGTGCCCTGGAGTAAATATACTTACAGCATTCCTTGATGCTCTTGTTTGCTTTCTTATAGGTCTCGGCAAAGAGAGAATCAGTCTTTGCACGATTCTCCAGATACGTCTGGATTGTTGTTTCAAAATTTGACATAATTGAAGTGGTTATTTGGTTAAAGATTATTTTCTTCTCGTATCACCATTAACATGAATGATATTAAACATCTCCTTGCAGCGGTCAGCTATGTATATACCATATCGTGCCGGGATGTCATTTAATTCAAGGTTAGTGGTAGCATGTGTACAGTATTCGTACCTGAACTCATACCGAAGCTGAAGGACGGTCTGAATTACGTTCAATCCGGTCCCGAAGTGCTTTGCATCCGAAGGTTCACGTCCAAGCTCATCAATACATAGCCCTGAGGCGCATTCTCGTTGCACGTAGCGAATTATTCCATCAATTCCTTGTTCCGCATAGCGTAGTGAGATTTCAGCGGCAGAAACGAACGAAAAGCCTAAATCTTTCCGGCTAAAAGCAAACGCATATCGGTTTACCAGACTTTCGTACTTCTGCAGCCCTTTCATGAGCGTGGACTTTCCTGTACCTATCGGACCGCAAAGCAATATGCCTTTGTTCGGATCAAGGCTACCCTTCATCATTCTGCCAGCTCTCTCCCAAACCCACCGATATAGCGCATCAAGTGTTTTACGATTTCTGTCATCAATAATGAAATCAGGAGATACACTGCACATACATTCCACAAGTTTAGTTTTCCAAAATGCTTCTGCCCGTCTGGCATCACAAATCGATTGCTTTGAGCACTCCTGTCGTTCCGGAATCCGTACTTGACTGATTATCTCCCTTACGGTTTTCAGATTGCTTTCCATCTTGAAGTTGTTTTTCGATTATCCAAAGATTTGCCCGGCTATCCCATCTTTCGATACGGGCTCCATTCGTGTTTTTCCAGCTCAGGCTGTCGAAGTGATAGAAGAATATCTCCGCCTGCTTCTCCCAGTCAGGCAGCTTTCCATCGAAATAGGCTTTTACCTGCTCCAGTGTCGGAGGTATAAACTCTGGATTTTGAGATTTCGCTTTTTTCGGTTTTTCTTTCTCGGGCGGAAATAACTCGCCAGAGTTATTATTATTCTTAGTCTTATTCTTAGTCTTATTATATGGTTGTACTTTAGGTTCAAGGTTAGGTATAGGATTAGGTTCAAGGTTAGGTGGTACTTTAGGTATCAAATTTTGACACCTAAATTCACATATAACTTGATATTTCGTTTTATCCCGTTGTCCATTTCCACCAGCTCTGAATGTTATCAAGCCTGCTTGAACCAATCTGTTTCTTGCGGTTTTCATCGAATTAACCGACACTCCCACGTCAGACGCTACCTTAGTATCGCTACGTGTCCAGCTATCCACCCAGCCTAAACGATTCGCTGTTTTCAACAAGTAAAAATAAAGCCTCGTTTCACAGCAGGTAAATTGCCAGTCTTCATCGAGAAACCAAAAGTTATTGATTAGTTCTATGTAGGTCATAACAGATATTCGTTTACTTCTTTCATAAATTCAGGAAGGGAACGGCATACGACATACCGATTTCGGTATTTCTCAGCTTCTCTCTGCCATTCTTTTTGTCCGTCACTCTGTACACCTTTCGGCGTCTTCATTTCAATACAGAGGGAAGCATATCCTTTTTTGGGTATAAGGAGTATCAAGTCAGCAACACCCCTTACCACTCCCTCATACTTCATTCGTGCTCCGGTCTTTGCATCCCTTCGACCACCGTTCGGAACTGCAAAGAGAAGCAAAGCCAGACTCGGGTACTGAAGCCTGAACCATGTCAGGCAATCATGCTGAATCTGACTTTCTGATAGCGGTATAGTCTGCTTTCTCATATTATTACAGTTTAAGCAACTTTCTTGTAGCTTCTTCATCTATAAAATTTGTCCATCCGGCCTTATGCAACCTGACAGCAGCTTCTCTGAGAGTAATCTTTCCACTATCAACTTTTTCTTTCAATGATTGTAGTATTGTTCTCATAACTTCTGACTGAATAAGTTCATAGCCATATCTACTACGCTCTCCTTAACCACATCGTCCGTTCCGGTCACACCGTTGGCGATGTTCTTCTTGGTTTGGATCACATCATACATATAGCGGTCAATCGTATCTTTTCCTAAATAGTAGTAGCAGTTCACGTTGTTCTTCTGACCGTTACGGTGTGCTCTGTCCTCCGCTTGCTCGCAATCAGAGAATGTCCAGGGAAACTCAATGAATGCCACTCGGCTGGATGCAGTCAACGTTAAGCCTGTACCTCCTGACTTGTAGTTCAGAATTATCAGCTTGCATTCCGGGTTATTCTGAAAACGGTCTACAGCGCTCTGCTTCTGAATTGCATTATCATCACCCGTCACAGTTACCGCATCGGGGAACAGTTTTTTCAGTTCCAGCACAACCTCCTTTAGGTAAGCAAATACAATCAGCTTTTCTCCACCGTCAATCACATCATGGATAAACTCGGAGAACACCTTGATCTTCCCCCTTGCGGATATGGATTTCAGGATTCCCATCTTCACCATGACTTCACCTCTCAGAGCCTTCTGAATCTTTTCATCATCAGCATTCTTATAAGTGCGGAGATACTGAATAAGGTCGGCTTCTGCCTTGTCATATTCTTTTCTGTTAGTTATGTCTACCTCAATATACTGCCGTGACTTATCTGGAAGCTGCGTTAGAACCTTTGCTTTCTCTCTTCGAAAGAAACAAGTCGTTGATAATCTCCAGTTAAGCTCCTTCACATTAGAGCTTTGCTTCGGTCCGGCACAAAACTTTTCTATGAAGTTTTTATATCCCCCAAAATCTTCAAGACGTCCCATAATCTTCAACTGCTGGATAAGGTCGGTATTGTTGTTCACTACCGGAGTACCCGTAAGCTCCAGCACGTACTCCTTACCCTTGCATATTCCTTCAAGGAACTTACTCTGCTGTGTCTTGCTGGACTTGCACTTGTGGCTCTCGTCTATCACTACCGACTTGAAAAGTGAGATACGCGGGTCGAACGTGATGGAACGCATGGTAAAGCGTGCATCATCTTTTATTCCCTGTACAAAGAACTTCTTCAAGCTTTCATAGTTTGTTATGAAGATGTCGCACAAGGCCGTACCATCCGCCTTTTTCTGTTCGTAGAACCGTTGCCAACTTGACTTGTTCTTGTCATCAAGAATGATTGCCTGCTTTCCGGCAAACTTCTTGAACTCTCTCTGCCAGTTTATCTTTAAAGCTGCCGGACAAACAACAAGGCACGGATACGCCTTTGCTATCGTAACCGTGCCTATCGCCTGTAATGTCTTTCCCAATCCCGGCTGATCCCCGAAGATACACCGCTTATGCTGCAAAGCGTAGGCGATGCCTTCCTTCTGATACTCGTATGGTTCCAGAAGAAGTCCATGTGGAACCGTTAGTTTCGGCAAATCAGGTATCGTATAATCATTTACGAACTTAGTTGATACAGACCGTTGCACACGGCTGCATATCCTTGCCGACACAGCCCACTCTCCCATTTTATCTACATACCACTTATCTTCAAGAGAAACTTTCCAAGCCCTTTCATCAGGAATGTAAGCAGCTTTCGGATTCTTAGCAACACTCGGAATCCGATGTACTAAGTCTTTCAGAGTGGGATGATAGGGAAATGCTATTTTATAGCAGTTCGGGGTTTGCGTTACACAAAATGGGTACAACATAATCTTATGATGCTAACTGAGTTGTTTTAGAACGATGGGAACGACGGGGTTTAATTTGCTTTCCATTTACCTCTATCGTCACTTTCGAGTTATCCATTATCTTCTGAAAAGCCTCAATGTCCGGATTGGCAGGAGCTTCCGTCTGAGCTTCCGGTATTTCGTCTGCCTGAACATCTGCTGCTGCCTGTTCCTCAAACGGAAGTTCCTGCTGCACAACCTTCCATTTTTTATTGAAGATATACTCATTCACTTCATAGCAGCATGACTCTATGGCCTGCTCCAGCTCAAACTGAAACGCATAGTCCTCATTTTCATCTGCAAACTTGGTAAAGGGTGCGTTCAGGTTCAGCACCTTGTTGCTTTTCAGAAACCGTTTTCCGGTAAGTGTTACTCCCCTGCTGTCTCCGTCACCTCCTACCGTATATCCGGTCACCTCGAGGATGCTGTCTATATTATTCGGCATATCTTCCAGAAATTTCTTTCCATCCGCCTCCTTCTGTTCGCAAAGGAAAGCCATATGAGGAACCAGCGCCTTGAAAGCATTAATCAGGTCGTTTGTCACGAGGTTCTTGCCCTCAACCGTAACAGTACCCGTTTCATCCGTATAAGTAGCAACGAGGGTATTATCCTTCGTCACTTTCGCTTTTGTTATATTCATGTCCTTATCTCCTGTATTTATATTCGTTAATAAACTCCTGATAATACAAGTCATCGGGAAGAGGAAGCGATATTCCCAGTTCAGTTGCAGCATCCGCTTTTACCTTATTCAAGAAATCCGTCATCTGTAAAGTGTTCAGCCGTGACGTACTTCCGGCAATAACCGTTTCCTTTCCGTTGATTACAGCCATCCTGCGAAGGAAAAGGTTACAATAGTAGTCATGCACATCCTGCTTGTCTGTTCCGGTTTCCTGTTCGATGCAGGTAAACCAAAGCCACATTAAAGCGTTCTGACTGATAGTACGTGGTTCCGTATACCGTTCAATGGTAACTTTATAGCGTCCGTTTCGAAGCTGGCTGCACATGAAGTCGAAAGGCTTGTCAATCCTTACTACTCCCTTTTCCTTCACCAGAATAGCTGTCTGACTCATTCTTCTGCAAAAATCTTTTTATCGGTTATCAAATTTCTATTAGCTTCCAAGAACTCGATGAAACGCTCCACGTGCTGCGTGAGCTGTTTCACAGTCTGTTCGTGATTGTAGGTATAGTATTCTGGATAACGTGTCCCAGAAATGAGCGGAGTGCGGCTGGTACCGCCTTTCAGAGCAAAGGCCGTATATTCAAATGCGCTCACGCTTTGCATTTCTCCTGAAGCTATCAGGCAGTAAGGATATACATGTCGCTGCCATCCGTGTTCGTACTTTCCGAAGCTGTAACTGCTTGTAGTTTTGATGTCATATACCACATCACGCTTTAACTCGTCAATGAATCCGTAAAGCTCCACATCACCGTATCGGGTGGGCAGAATTGCAGATACATACAACTGGCTTACAGCCCCATTGAAATACTTAGCCTGATCAATAACCCAGGCGCGGTCAAAGAGGAAGTTCCGCATGGGTGCCAGCTCCGTAGCCGGGAAAGTTACCTGAACGGTATTCGTTTCCCTGTCTCCGATAATGGAATACGGTGCCCGCTCTGTTGGCACATGAGGCTCATTATGTACAGCCATATCAATAAGCGCATTGAAAGCTGTACCTTTGTCGGCTGCTTCGTTAGCAAATGGTACACGGTTAATCGCGTCAATCAGGGACTGTTTCAGTTCCTCTTCAACTTCTTCCGGAGAGCGTTTGTACTCTCCGGTTTCATTGTCTATGTTGAAGAAGCTCTCCACCTCTTCATCCTCCCTCAGATAATCTTCGAACTTATCCAAGAGTGACGGATACATTCTGTACTTAGGCTGCTGCATATTCCTTCTTGATTTTGTCAAACTTCAAACCCAGTTCCTTGCACTTTCTGGAAATCAAATCCTTTGCCTGCAAGGCAGAATCAAATATATGGTTAAGGTTCTGCATTGCTTTTACAGCTTCATTAGCTGAAACAGCATCCGTAATCATTTCCACATTTTCCTTTATAACTTCCATGAGTTCCTCATATTCATTGGAAAGCTCCGTCTGTTTGGACTGATATGCGGAATAGGACTTAATGACGTTCGTCATGAAATTGTTCTCTCCGATCACATCACCCTTATCATTGATAATGATTGGAATCTCCATGCGTTCAGGAAGATTGCAGGTGTTCTTTCCGTAGAACTTCTCACAAGGATTGAAGGAAATAGTACGCTTCTTTCCGATAGCTTCCATGTAACCGACCAAATCCAGCTCCTTAATCAGGTCACCGGCAGATGAACCACCGATTTCCGGACGTATCTGCTTTTCCTCACCGTTCTTTTCCTCACGTTCATGCGCAACGAATATCACCGATTTGCCCATAAGTGATACCTGATTGACAAAGTTGATAAACATGTTCTTTCGTACTCCGTAGCCCTGCAGGGAAAGAGTACCATCTGCCTTACGCATCTTCGGATTGTTCTGCATGATATACTTGTCCATGAAGGAAAGCATCTTTCCAGCGGTATCAATCACGAACGTAGCGTAATCGGCAATCTCAGGCGATTGCATCACTTCATCCACTTCTTCCCATTTCGTTATCTGTACCGTATCCACACGGTGGGCAGCGTTCACACGGTGTACTCCACCGTCAAAGTCCAAAAGTAGCGGATGCGGTGCCGATAAGGCTAGCGTGGTCTTTCCCATACCTGGCTGTCCGTAAATAAGTGCTGACAAGGTTTTCTTTACCTGCAATTCATTTGGTTTCTTAATAAGTCCCATAATCAAAAAAATTAAGTGGTTAATATTGATTTATCTTTTTGTCTTGAAAGGCGGCCAGACCTTTCAAGGTTATTTTATCCGATAGCTGCTTTTAGTTGTGCTGACGGACCATATTTCAGGTCATCCAACTGCTTTATGGAAAATATTTTCGGAGAATTCTGATAAACTCCCTTACGAATCCATTTTGCAGCTCCAATGGCTATCTGATGATCAAGCCATCCTTCTCCGTATTTGCGACATGCCTTGGAGTAGGTTATTTCATCAGAAGTAGGATCGTTGCGTCTGATATACTCCTCCACCGCTTCCTTTGCGGTTTCACGAATAATTATCTTTAACTGCCATGCATCAATCTCCATCTGCTCTCCTCCTTATTACTCTGGTTACTCTTGCTCTTGCCTGCATCTGAGTGCATCTTCGCATATCAATCTGGAAATCCATAACTGCCATTACAAGGAAAAGGACAGAAAAGAATAATTCCAGACCATGCTTTCGCAACTCTTTCAAATCGAAGTTTATTTTCAGCTTTTCGCAAAGCATATACAATACCAGTTCCGTATCTTTGCTTATCCCCAGCTTCCGGTATATGTCACGCTTCTGCGCCTTTATCGTCCATTCAGACCGTCCTAACGTGTCCGCTACCTCTTTATCAGCCATGCCTTTGCAATACTGTTCTGCAACAAGGTGCTCACGTTCCGATAAGGTATTCATGACACACGTTTTACCTGAAACTCCCCCTTTTTGCGGTCTATCTCTCCTACCCGTTTCCAATCAGCACCTTCTTGGCACATCTCCAGACGCAATCTGGAAATGGTCGTGTTGACTGATGAAATTGATGTAATGGGGAATATCACGATTTGGCCGACCTTCATTCCTCGTAAGGTCGATGCCCAGTTTTCTGTTACTTTTACCATATCTTTATGCTATTTTGATTGTTTGCTGACAGAACGGGACTTGAACCCGTGACTTCCATGCTAACCCATACATGGTGTTCTACCGCCTGAACTATCTGCCAATAAAAAATGCCGAACCTCACAGCCCGGCACTTACCCATTCACTATTAAAAAAGTATGACTATACCAATTTCACCATAGCAGGATCAAGCTCATATTCTACCTTAGAACCTTTGAATACAACTACAACCCTACCATTGCTTAATACCTTTTTGACAGTTCCAATCTGTGTTGAAATCCATGTCTTAACCTTATCTCCTTTTTTCATCTTTACTTGATTTTAATATTGAATTAATCTGTTCACTTATCTCTTCATCAAAAGCAACCCTTCTGTCAAGCTCACGAGAACGGGCTGCTAGTATCGCACTGATATCTGCGAAGTCATCACAGATGCTTTTTATTATTTCTTGCAGCTCGTTCATCATCTAATCTTTTTGCAATTAATATACTTGTGAATGTAAATCCGGTAAGACCAACCCAATACATAGGTGAAAGGTCTTGATTAAGGTGCATTACCAGTACTGAGAGTGCACATAAAGCAAGTAGTATTTTCATAATCACATCAGTTTAAATAATATCCTAATCCCGACTTATAAATAACTTTCCCTTCTACCTGCAATTCAGCGATTGCCTTGCAGAAATTGCTGTACCACAACTCAGCATCACACGCTTCAATAATATTGTGTGACTTATTATTCCCAGACTTAATAGCCCTTACGATTCTCTTTTTAAGAATCCCAACCGTTAATTTATTCATAACTGTACTTTTAAATTCGTGCCCCGATAAGCTCTCTCTGCTCTTCCCACCGGAGTTATCAGCTACTATTCTTCACTGCATGACCGTTCGGGACATTTGCCATTATTTAGCCAGGCTGCTTGCATCGACCTTACGGCTGCTTGCTTCGACCCTTGAATCCTCGCGTCCTCTATGCTGGTAATGAGGGTATGCGCCAGTATCGCTTTCTGGAACGGACTGCTTAGGGCAGTCACTCCTTATAGCTCCCTATCTCCGCATCAAAGGGTAGGCTCTACTGGCCGGATAGGGAAATATGTTATCCTGATTAATCTCCGCAATATTTGGAACCCAGATAACCGCTGTTATTGTCTGGATAGATGTCTGATGCTGTAAGGTTTCCCCAATCGTAATATTCAATAGCTTTAGGCTTATCCATAGCAGCTTCAAATCTGGCTTTAGCTTTGCGTGCTTCTTCCGCCTTTCGCTCGGCTTCCAAAACAACTCTTTCGGCTGCTACCTTCACTTCGAACTTAGCCATGCTCCATGCTTTTTTCAAGGCTGACGCAAAAGTTGAATACTTAGCTCTAGCGTTTTTGTATAGCTTGTGTGCGTTACTCATTATCTTATGTAAATCGAACTTTTTCATGGCGTTACCTATTTTTAGTTATCACTTTCGTTTGCTTCTCTCAGGTTTTTTCTGTTCCTTTGTTTATTGTTTATTGTTTGATGTTGCAAATATACTAACAGTTAGTGTAAATACAAACTTTCACCTTTTAAAAGTTAGTTTATTTACAACATTCAACTAACTGTTAGTATATCTATATATGGAAGCCTGGGAACGAATACAAAAAATCATGGATGAGGAAGGATTAAATAAGAACTCCTTCAGTAAGGCTATTGGCATTTCTAACAATGTCACAATAACTCGTATTATCAATGAAAAACGATCACCATCAAGAAGTACATGCGAAAAAATAGTTTCTGCATTTCCCAAATACAACTTAACATGGATACTAACTGGAGAAGGGAATATGCTAACTGATATTACATCTATTGAAGAAGCATCCCCCATTGACGAACCTATTATATTACGAGTACCACTAGTGAGCCAATACGCACACGCCGGCTATCTGGCTGGATATGCCGATGCCTCATATATGGATAGCCTCCCTACTATACCATATATAGTAGACCATGAAGCCTTAGGACATTACGTAGCCTTTGAGGTTAAAGGTGACAGCATGAATGACGGAACGGAAGATTCAATATTAGAAGGTGATCGTCTGTTGTGTCGGGAAATACAACCACACCTTTGGGTGAGTAGCAGACTTCACTTCCGTAAATGGGATTTCGTCATCGTTCACACCGAGGGGATTCTTGTAAAACGAATCATTGACCATGATGTAGACAACCACACCATAACAATTCATTCGTTGAACTCAATGTACCCAGACAAGGTCATCAACCTTGCTGACGTCAAGCAGATATTTAATGTTATAGAATTACAAAGACCAAGAAGAAGATGAGTTTTTTAGCGAGTTTGGCCAAAGGATTTGTCCGGTCAGCAGTCAATCAAATTGGACGTGACGGAGGAAAAGTTATAAGTAATAAATTATATGGAGATAAACATTCTACTCCAATCAAGAATATATCTACAACAGATACGGGTGTATATGTAAATGATATAACAAATGAACCTATCTCAGATGGAGATTTGAGAATTAAAATAAAAGAAGAAGGATTCAAAATATCATATAATATAAGTGACATGGGAGTATTGCTCAAAATTTGGGGATACATATTGGGAATAATATGCTCAACAATTTTATATGCTATCTACCCAATTCTAATAATGCTCCCTTTTATGTTATTTATAGGAGTTATAATCTTAAAATACAGAGTCTCTTCCGTGTCAGCTTATAAATATGAAAATATAGGAATGTACTCACAAGATAGACGATATAGAAGAGGGAAAAGATTGGTTGGTTATAAAAAACAAAGAGTTTCTTTCTTAATTCCAGCTAATTTAGAAGAAAAAAAAGTCATTATGGGTATATCTATTCTATACACAATACTCGCTATATCGATGCCAATATTAGGATACGCCCTATATAATTTATTTAAATAGAATAAAAACCAATTAAGTGATTCCTTACAAATTATCCTATCATAAACATACTGATTTTGACACAACTCAAATCCACAGCAATGAAGACAAAGGATTCATTATCATATGCAGCTTTAATTATCAGTGTTATTATAAGTATAACATCATTAGCCATTGTTTCTCCACGAAATAAAAATCTAGATTTTGACTATATTGGTGTAATCATTGGACTTCTTTCACTAATTGTAACAATTTTGATAGGATGGCAAATATACAGTACCATCAATATAAAAAACATGATATCAAAAGAAGTACATGAGAACTTAAAATCTTTCGAAAAAAATTCACTACAAGCAATAGTAAATTCTCAGTATGTTATCATCATGAGAGAATACCGTATTAACAAAGCTTCTGGAAACTACAATAAAATGGTATTTAATATGTCTACTGCTTTGTATTTTGCATCCTTAATAGGAAATGTAGACAAAATGAAGTTTTGCATCAACATATTAAATGAAATCGTAGAAAACATAGATGGAGACGTAGTAGTAGAAAAGAAATACTGGGAAGATGCTTGCGATTCATTATACAAATGTACCTCTATCTGCCCTGAAGCCATAGAATTACTTAAAAAAATAAACAAAACAATATAAACCATAACAGTTAGTTAAACCCTAATATCAAATAAAGCACAAATGAATAAACAAATCATAATTCTTTCATGGATAGCCATTGCTTTTTCAATAACAGCATGTATTATCACGTTCTTAGATTTAGACAAAGCCCAAATAACTGACGACTCTTTTATAAGCATAATGTCTGGATTCATAGGAGCATGTGCAACTATTCTTGTAGGTGCACAAATTTTCAATAGCATAGATACTAAGAATAGTATTAATAAAATAAATGAATCATTTAATAATAAAATAAACGAATTAAATGCAGACTACAAACTTCGTATTACAAATATTGACGAAGTACAAAAAGATTTGCTAAAAAAATTACAAGATGTAAATATAGAGTCAGAAAAACTTTTTACTCAAACGGAAGGAAGTATATTTCTAACAACAGGACTCGCTTTTCACGACAAGTATCCTTTAAGAGCTTATAAAAATTACATTCTCGGAATAGACCGCTATCTTAAGTCTGAAGACATAGCTAACACAAATGTTTGTCTACACAACATTAAAGATCTTATTCAGAACATAAACTCAAAATTAGTTAGCAAAGAGCAATTCGAAACAGAACAAATTCCTCAAATGATAGAATACATAAAACAGAATCCGAAATACGCTACAATTAAAATTCTTTTTGAAGAACTTCATGAAGAAATACAAAAGAAATTGCAACAATAAAAATATATGACGCCTCTTATAATTAATTGCATTAATAATAAAATAGGATCTCCCACCTACTGCCAGCTCTCCCCGACCTGCAAAGGCTGGGGATGCCGGTTCCTGACAACTCCTATTGAAGAGATTCCCGTAACAGTCCAGGAAAAAGCCAAGCTGTTTTCTAAGGTCTATCGGGAGGCAAAACAGAAAGGAGTACTAGAATGCCCGCACTACCGTTCCATGTTCATTGATGAAGTACTGGAAAATATAGGAATAAATTAAGCCGAAGGTCAATTCTCCGGCTTTTCTTTTGTATAGAAACTCCAATCAAATAAATCTATGAGTTTCCGGTTTGCTTCCCACAAGGGCTTAAAGTCCTTTTCAATATAAACCCTTGCAAGAGCCAATTTCGGATCACTATGATTAAGCATTTCATCCACACGTGCAATATCTATTCCTAATCTATTGGCACAAATGGATGCCATTGAGTGCCGAGCATAATAGAAATTCAAGTCAGGTACACCAATCGTCTGCCCCACCTTCTTCAAACCCAAATTTATCGCCTTGTTGAAATCATCGGCCGACACATACTTCTCAGAAAATGAGAACACACGGTCTTTCCCCTTATATCTATCAAATAAAGAAGCGATCTCAGGCTCCACTTTTACCTGTATGAAAGCATTATCCTTCCGCCTTCCTTTCGTTTTTTTCCGCTCATAGGATATAATCCCATCCTCGAAGCCAATGAGATCATACATATCAGCAGAATTTATCCCCATGAGTGCGAATGATAAAAGAAACACGTCTTTCGCCATATTCAACTGATAGTATGGGCTCCCATTCCGGAAGTATGGAAGGTCTATAATCTCCTGAATCTGCTCGACGGTGAGGACACGGGAAGCAGTCTGAATATTCTCTGGCATGGTATATCTATTAAAAGGAGAAAGAGGTATTCGTATCAGTCCGGCTTCGTCATCATTATACTCATACTTTGCCTGATTGAACACAGCTTTGAGGACAGTCATGTACAACTTTATGGCATTATTCTTTTTCGTCTGACCTTTAGATAACAATGGAGAGTTGCTTTTATTCACACCTCTCATGGACGGTTCACTTCTCAGAAATCTTTCATAGTTTTTTAGGAATGATACAGTGACCATATTTACATCAAGACTACCACTAGCAAATCTCTCCAATGCGTTCATCGCCACGCGATAGGTATGTGCACTTCCCTCACGGCCATTCCGCTCCATATCATCAGCACATTTCCTTCCGTATGCAATTATATCAAGGGAAAAGACTTCGCCTTCTTGAATATAACTTACTACCTGATCAATATTCCACTTTTCAGCACACACACCTGCCTTGGCCAGTTTTCTACGATAAGATAAAATCAGTTCATCCATCAGGTCGATTACCGCCTGATTCTTGATTCTGATTTTCTCAACACCACCCTCTTTCTTCTTTACGATATCAGAAGAAGAAACATATTGTGATGTCCGTATGTATTTTGATTTTCTGTCCTGAGTAACACGTATCTTTACATTATATGTTCCATCCTCTCTTTTCTGGTGAGGAAAAACAACGACCTTGAATGTAGCCATATTTTCGTAAAACAATCGTAAAACATATGTCCACAAAAATAGGATAAATCCACGGATAATAAAGAACCTTAAATTCAATTTTTATTTGGAATATGCGTTCAGGAAGCTACAGAAGGGATTTTTCATATTTTCCCAGTTTTTCTTTCGGATAATTAAAAATATCTTCTTAGCTTTGTCAGTGAATATTTGTTATTTTATACACAAATACCCATGCTAAGTAAAAATAAAATTAAATATATCCGTTCGCTGGAATTAAAAAAGAACCGGAAAGAAGAACATGCCTTTCTGGCAGAAGGGAATAAGTTAGTAAACGATTTAATCAACCACTTTTCATGCCAGTTGCTGGTTGCTACCAAAGAATGGCTGCAAAGTCATCCCCATCTGCAAGCTGCCGAAATAATAGAAGTTACTCATGAAGAGCTTTCACGAGCCAGTCTGCTAAAAACCCCGCAGGAAGTTCTTGCCGTTTTCGAGCAACCTCATTACGAATTCGATGCAAACGTAACAGAACAATCTTTATGTTTGGCCTTAGATGATGTACAAGATCCCGGAAATTTAGGAACAATCATCCGCATTGCCGACTGGTTTGGAATAGAGCATATCTTCTGTTCTTCCGGAACTGCTGATGTATACAATCCTAAAACCATACAAGCTACAATGGGAGCAATAGCACGTGTCAAACTGCATTATTGCAATTTGCCTGATTTTTTAAGAAGTGCTTTTCAAAAGAATATCCCCATTTTCGGAACATTTCTTGATGGAGAAAATATATATACCCAAGAATTACCTGCCAATGGAATTATCATCATGGGGAATGAAGGCAATGGCATAAGCAAACAAATAGCAGAAATGGTTACTCACCGCATACTCATTCCCAATTATCCGCAAGGATGTGAAACAAGTGAATCATTGAATGTTGCAGTAGCTACTGCCATTGTCTGCGCTGAATTCAGGAGAAGAACTGCGTGGTCATCCTCACTTTAATAACGTAATACGACTATTTCCAACAAACTCCATTAAAGAAACATTAAACGGATATATCCAGTATGCACGGAGAGTAGTTTCACAAACAGGGATTTTGCTTATACGCATTTTGAATTCAGAAAAATTCTCTTCCGGATTTTTCCATATCGGACAAGGAGAAAGTACGACCAATCCGGGAAGCCATTCGGTAGCAGAGATTTCTTCTGTAAACGGATAAAGCTTGCTTACTCTCCCATCTTCTTCAAGCTCTAAAACTTGGGAAGATTTTATTTCGGCTGTAAGCAAGCTATATACTCTGTGCGTAGCAAAACGTTTCATTTCCGATTTTCAATTTTTCTCATGGGCTGCATGATTGCTTTCTCCTGAAGTCTTACCTTCTTGTTCTCTGTATCCGGAAGGTCAACTTTTTGGATAGTATCGGCAACCTGCTCTTGTTCTTTCTCCATATTATGATAACGGGTCAGATGAATATCGTCAATCAGCACACTACTCTTAGGATTTTTCTCATCTGTGTAATATACAAACCCACTGATACTACGAATGGTGAAAGCAGAATCGGCACGGACATACAAACGCTGTTTACCTGAACTAGATACTATACGAGTCAGCCCTTGCACACTATCATTGTCAAAGTAAAAATTCAATGCCATTACAGCTTTTCCAGAAGGACGTCCATTTTTCGGCATAAAATGAAAATCAGCAGTCAGCTCCATTGCATCGTGCGGCTTGAAGGTTGTGTCAGCTTTCAAATCAAACATCAGTTTATTTGTCAGAACTGAAGCAGAAAGCCAATATAATGTCCGGTCTTGCCATACATCTACTGTATCTCCCGACATAGAAACATCAATCTGGTTATCACGTTTAGCTACCTGCACCTTCATATGTTTCTCTTCATTTTCAAAACGCTTTTGCAGGTTTTGATAAATCGTTGCCAGCTGGTCACTATTACGAGTATACCACACCATAGACGAGTCAAACTCCTCTTCCGTCACATGATGCTTCTGAAAAACATACTTAAAATAAGCGTCTTTTTTGTAGTTTTCCGTATACGAAACAGAGCTGCTCATCGTAGAAGCTAAATGATAATCGTACAGCAGACTTTCCATTGCATCCGGCTGGATAATATCTTCCGGAATCTTCTTGCCACAACCTGCCATACCAGACAGAAAAGCAGCAACTAACAACCAACTAGCTTGTTTTTTCATTGTTTTATTTCTTTGGAGTCTTTAGGATGAGTACCATTGCTCAGATAACTGCTATAAAAAATAAGCAAGCTGATAATGCCACAACTAATTGCTGCATCGGCAAAATTAAAGATCGGGCTGAAGAATATGAAACGTTCTCCTCCCCAGAAAGGCATCCATTCCGGCCAGTGAGTATCAATGATAGGGAAGTAAAACATATCCACCACTCTGCCATGAAGCCAGTCGGCGTAACCTTGCCCCACAGGAACCCATGACGCAATCTGATAATGAGTGCTCTCACTGAATATTTCACCATAACAAACACAGTCGATGATATTGCCTATTGCCCCTGCAAGAATAAATGCCAGACACACGACGTAACCGGTTTTCAGCTTCTCCTTCTGAGTCGTAATTTTATGCAGATACCAGGTAATTAATACGACAGCCACGATACGGAATAAAGTAAGAAACAATTTCGGCAGTACTTCCATGCCGAAAGCCATTCCGTTGTTTTCCGTAAAGTATATATAAAACCAGTCAGTTACATGGATATTCTCATGCAGATACATATGAGTTTTTATCCATATCTTTATTACCTGATCAATCAGCAAAACCGCAAAAACTATCAAAGCCGCCAGGCGTCCTTGTGTCAAAAATTTCTTCATAAATACCTATATACATTAACATATTTGTCACTCAGACAGGCATAATATGGTCTCTCTCCACTCATTTTACCTGTCTGAATGACAAATCTATCATCAAATTATTTCTTGCCCTGCTGCTTTGCTTCGATACTTAGTGTAGCATGAGGTACAGCACGGAGTCTTTCTGCCGGAATAAGTTTTCCTGTTTCACGACAGATACCGTAAGTTTTGTTCTCAATGCGCACCAAAGCTGCACGCAGGTTTTGAATAAACTTCAGTTGGCGAGCAGCCAGACGAGTTGTTTCTTCCTTCGATAATGTATTGGCTCCTTCTTCCAAAACCTTGTAAGTAGGTGATGTATCATCAGTATCATTACCGTCGGTATTCATTATACTGCTCTTCAGTTTTTCATAGTCGCGTTCTGCGAGCTGAAGTTTTTCCATGATAATGGCACGGAACTCCTCGAGTTCAGCGTCAGAGTATCTCGTTTTTTCAGCCATAAGATTAAGTATTTAAAAGTTAATAATAGTCTAAGATATGTAATCCGCTGCGCTTGTCACTTCCGAAAAAGAATTTTCTTTAGCAAGTAGCGTAGCGCATTACATTCTTATTAGTTCAATATCACAATTTTGTAACTTTCACATAAAGTGAGAAGTCGTCGAAATTCAGTTCTGTTCCATCAGCAACTTCATCAGCCAGTGTCAGTGAATTTGCCAATACCTGGTTACAAATATAAGTATTATATTCGTTTACAGCACCATCCGTGTCAGGATTTTTAGATAAGACAATATTTATCTTATCAGTTATTTCAAAACCACTACTTTTACGTATATTCTGAATTCTATTCACCAGTTCACGGGCAATACCTTCACGCTTCAACTCTTCTGTAACAGTTACTTCCAAAGCCACAGTCAGCTTACCTTCATTGGCAACCAACCAACCTGGTATATCTTCACTGAATATTTCTACATCAGTAGCTTCTACAACTGCTTCTCCACCATCGAGCTGGAATGTATACTTACCGTTCTTTTCAAGTTCGGCAATAGCCTCCTGACTCATTTCAGAAACAGCAGCTGCTACAGCTTTCATCTGTTTACCAAATTTCGGACCAAGTTTCTTGAAGTCACATTTTACCTTCTTCACCAATACTCCTGAAGCACCTTCCACAAAGCGAACTTCTTTCACGTTCACCTCGCTCATAATAAGGTCCTTCACAGCCTCGATATGACGCTTCTGATCTTCATCGACTACTGGGATCATAATACATTGCAGCGGCTGACGAACCTTGATATTCACTTTACGACGCAAAGCCAATACCATAGATGTTACATCTTGTGCCATCTGCATACGTGCCTCAAGTTCTGTATTAATCAGGCTCTCGTCTGCAACCGGGAAGTTAGCAAGGTGTACAGAAACGACATTATCACGTCCTGTCACGCTAATTAAATCCATATACAAACGGTCTGCATAGAACGGAGCAATCGGCGCCATCAATTTGGCAACAGTTTCCAGACAGGTATAAAGAGTCTGGTAAGCAGAAAGCTTGTCAGCCGACATACTGCTTCCCCAGAAACGTTTACGGTTCAAACGAACATACCAGTTACTCAAATTGTCGTTTACGAAGTCAGTAATCAAACGACCAGCCTTAGTCGGTTCATAATCGTTATAGCAAGCATCTACATCCTTAATCAAAGAATTGAGTAAAGACAATATCCAACGATCGATTTCTGGACGTTCAGCAACCGGAACATCAGCTTCTGCATATGTAAATCCGTCAACATTTGCATACAATGCAAAGAACGAATATGTATTATACAATGTACCAAAGAACTTACGACGCACTTCGTCTACTCCATCTGTATCGAATTTCAAGTTATCCCATGGTGATGAGTTGGTTATCATATACCAACGCAACGGATCTGAACCGAATTTTTCGATAGCACCGAACGGATCGACAGCATTACCCAAACGTTTGGACATCTTGTTTCCATTCTTATCGAGCACAAGACCATTAGAGATTACATTCTTGTAAGCCACGCTGTCGAATACCATCGTAGCGATAGCATGCAGAGTAAAGAACCATCCACGAGTTTGGTCCACACCTTCAGCGATAAAGTCGGCAGGATAATAAGAACGGTTATCAACGATTTCCTTGTTTTCGAACGGATAATGCAACTGAGCATAAGGCATTGCACCTGAATCGAACCAAACGTCTATCAAATCGCTTTCACGCTTCATCGGCTTGCCACTGGCAGAAACCAATACGATGTCATCTACATACGGACGATGCAAATCAATCTTATCATAGTTTTCCTTACTATACTCACCTGGAACGAAACCAAGTTTCTTATAAGGATTCTCTGCCATAAATCCGGCAGCAACAGATTTTTCGATTTCATTGTAGAGTTCTTCTACCGAACCAATACAAAGTTCTTCTCCTTCTTCACTGCGCCAGATAGGAAGCGGAGTTCCCCAATAACGAGAACGGCTCAAGTTCCAGTCATTCAAGTTTTCCAGCCATTTACCGAAACGTCCTGTTCCAGTAGATTCCGGTTTCCAGTTGATAGTTTTGTTTAATTCTATCATGCGGTCTTTGGCTGCAGTAGAACGGATAAACCAGCTGTCGAGTGGATAATAAAGCACCGGCTTATCAGTACGCCAGCAGTGTGGGTAATTGTGCACATGCTTCTCCATCTTGAATGCAAGTCCAGATTGTTTCAGCATCATGCAAATATATACATCAAGTGATTCGGCAGCCTGAGCAGCTTTTTCATCATACTTGCCATCCACAGTAAACTGAGGATCGTATGCATTCTTCACCCAGCGTCCCTGATATTCCTTGTATTTTTCCACATCGATACATTCGTTTACAAATGTTTCGTCCAGTTCATCCATCAGATAGAACTTACCGGTCAGATCAACCATCGGGCGTGTTTCACCCTTCTTGTTAATCATAAACAGCGAAGGAATACCTGCTGCACGAGCTACATTAGCGTCGTCTGCACCAAAAGTAGGAGCAATATGTACGATACCAGTACCGTCTTCGGTAGTTACATAGTCACCCGGAATTACGCGGAAAGCCTTGTCAGAAGCTTCTTTCCAACTTCCGTCTTCCGCTGTTTCAACTGGTTTCACCCACGGAATAAGCTGTTCATATTCCATGCCGACCAGATCTGTTCCTTTATACTCACCTACTACTTTGAAAGGAATCAGCTTGTCGCCAGGTTTATAATCTTCCAGCGCCATGCCTTCTGCTTTTTTATTGAAATGAGCATAAAGCAGCGGCTTTGCAAGCACTACGGTTATCTTCTCTCCATTATATGCATTGTAAGTCTGTACAGCTACATAATCAATCTTCGGACCCACACACAGAGCTGTATTCGAAGGCAATGTCCACGGAGTAGTTGTCCATGCGATGAAATAAGGTGTACCCCACTCTGCCATCTCAGGCTTTGGATTTTTCATCTTGAACTGACCTACTACAGTCAGATCCTTCACATCACGATAACATCCCGGCTGATTCAGCTCGTGAGAGCTCAATCCTGTACCTGCGGCAGGTGAGTATGGCTGAATGGTATAGCCTTTATACAACAATCCTTTGCCATAAAGCTGTTTGAGCAGCCACCACAATGTTTCGATATAACGGTTATCATAAGTAATATATGGATTTTCGAGGTCCACCCAGTATCCCATCTTATGAGTCAGGTCAGTCCATTCTTTTGTAAACTTCATGACATCTGTACGGCAGTGTTTATTATATTCTGCCACAGAAATGGTTTTACCGATATCCTCTTTCGTAATGCCCAAAGCTTTTTCTACGCCCAGTTCTACCGGCAAGCCGTGAGTATCCCAGCCAGCCTTACGCTTAACCTGAAAACCTTTCATCGTTTTGAAGCGACAGAATGTATCCTTAATGGTACGAGCCATCACGTGGTGAATACCCGGCATACCATTTGCCGAGGGAGGACCTTCGTAAAATACGAAAGACGGATGTCCCTCACGTTCTGTCATACTGCGGGAGAAAACATCATTTTCATCCCATTTCTTCAGCACTTCCTTGTTCACCTCAGAAAGGTTGAGCTGCGAATACTCAGTAAATTTTTTGCTCATAATTATGTTGTTTTTATCTTGCTTCTTTTTATCACCAGGACATATCTGCCCTAAAATTAGGTTGCAAATTTATAAGAAAATTAGATATATGGAAAACTTTTTAAACTAATATTCACATAAACAAGATTACAGTCCTACTCCGGTTTCATCCAAATTTATTTTCAGCAACAAAAGAAAACAGGCGAAACAATGAGTAGAAATAATACTTAACTTTGCCTGGTTTCTCACAGAACCAGATAAACACAAAAAACAAACAAGCATATGAACGCAATCGTAACGCAAATGATTATCCTCTTCATACTGGTGGTCGTCGGATATATCATAAGCAAGAAAAAAATGATGGATGCGGATTTCGACCGCAAATTATCTGTTTTTGTCATCAATGTAGCATGTCCCTGTCTGATACTTTCATCGGTAATGGGCGACACTCTTCCCGACAAGCATTTTATAATACCTTTACTTATTGTCGGATTTGCTACTTATGTAATCCTGATAGGCGCCGGCTTTCTGCTGCCACACTATCTTCCCATAAAGGCAACCGACCGAGGTATCTATAGTTTTATGCTGGCCTTTGGGAATGTAGGATTTATCGGCTACCCTATTGTAGCCTCTATTTTCGGAGCTAATGCTGTATTCTACGCCAGCATTCTTAATTTTCCCAGCACCTTGCTGATATTTGTTTTCGGTACACTTTTTATTTCGGGTGATCAAGGGAAAATGAAATTTAAATGGGATACATCATATTGTCCTGCCATGATAGCCTCGTATCTTTCCATCCTGATCGTAGCTACCGGATGGATTCCTCCCAAAGTTATCAGTACGCCGCTTACTTTACTTGGAAATATGACCGTTCCTTCTGCTCTGCTTATCATTGGCTCTTCCATAGCACAGATACCTATCCGCCGAATGTTAGGTACGTCCAATATCTATATAACAGCAATCTTACGCCTGTTCGCAATTCCTCTTCTCATTTTATACCTATCACGGCTATGCCATGTCGAACCAACCATTGCCAATATCAATGTAATTCTGGCAGCCATGCCCGTTGCTTCTTATGGAACATTATTTTGTATACAATACGAAAAAGGAGAAACTATCATGGCACAAGGTACATTTATAACAACACTGCTATCAGTTTTAACGATACCGCTTCTTACCCTCTTTCTATAAAAAAGTTATCATTTACTGAAAAAAGAAGATTACTTTAATTATCAAAACAAGACATAAAAAAATGAGAAAGCATCGCAAAGTATGCGCTCACACTTCGCGATGCTTCTCACTTTATACACCTTTAAACAAAATGAACTTTTAGTTCTTTATTACTTACGAGCTTCTGCAATATATCCTAAAGCTTCCTTACATTTTTCTGTAACGTAAGCCCAGTCTTCTGCAGCAACTTTATCTTTAGGGAACAATTTAGAACCCATTCCCACGCAGAATACACCTGCCTTAATCCAAGAAGTCAGATTTTCCTGAGTAGGCTCTACTCCACCTGTAACCATCAGCTTAGACCATGGCATCGGAGCAAGCATACCTTTTACCAGCTTCGGACCAAGAACATCACCCGGGAAGATTTTACACAAATCACATCCCAGTTCCTGAGCGAAACCAACTTCTGATACGCTTCCGCAACCCGGAGTATAAGCTACAAGGCGACGGTTACATACTTTTGCAATTTCGGGGTTGAACAATGGACCAACTACAAAGTTAGCTCCCAGCTGAATGTACAAAGCAGCAGTAGCAGGATCAACAACAGAACCTACTCCCATTGCCATTTCCGGACATTCTTTTGCTGCAAATTTTACAACTTCAGCAAATACTTCGTGAGCAAAGTCACCACGGTTTGTAAATTCGAAAGCACGAACACCACCGTCATAACAAGCCTTAACTACTTTTTTTGCGATTTCTGCATCCTTATGATAAAATACAGGAACCATACCTGTTGAACCAATCTTGTTCAACACCGCGATTTTGTCAAATTTTGCCATTTTATTTATAACCTAATATTTCCTTAACTGAATAAATTATCTCTGAACACGTCCGCTAGCATCACCACCTGCCAAAGCTTCAACTTCTTCAACAGAAACCAAGTTGAAGTCACCATTGATAGTATGCTTCAAAGCAGAAGCTGCTACAGCGAATTCCAAAGCTTCACCCTGGTTAGGTTTAGTCAACAATCCGTGAATAATACCACCAGAGAATGAATCACCACCACCTACACGGTCAATAATCGGATTGATATCGTAACGCTTAGAAGTATAGAATTCTTCACCGTTGTAAATCATAGCTTTCCAGCCATTGTGAGTAGCAGAGAACGATTCACGCAATGTAGAAATAACATATTTGAATCCGAATTCCTTAGCCATTGCTGTAAAGATGCCTTTGTAGCCTTCAGCATCAGTTTTACCACCTTCAACGTCTGCATCAGGTTTAAAGCCAAGACAAAGTTCAGCATCTTCTTCATTACCGATACAAACATCTACATATTGCATCAATGGGCGCATAATAGACTGAGCTTTTTCTTTTGTCCAAAGTTTTTTACGGAAGTTCAAGTCTACAGAAACTGTTACTCCATGGCGTTTCGCAGCCTCACAAGCCAGTTTAGTAAGTTCAGCAGCCTTATCAGAGATGGCTGGAGTAATACCAGACCAGTGGAACCAGTCAGCTCCTTCCATGATAGCATCAAAATCGAAATCACACGGATCAGCTTCTGCGATAGCCGAGTGAGCACGGTCATAAATAACCTTGCTAGGACGCATAGAAGCACCTGTTTCCAAATAATAAATACCTACACGATCACCACCACGAGCAATAAAATCTGTCTTAACACCATACTTACGTAAAGCGTTTACTGCTGATTGACCGATTTCATGCTTCGGCAGCTTTGTTACGAAGTATGCATCGTGGCCGTAATTGGCGCAGCTAACAGCAACATTTGCTTCACCACCACCGTATACAACATCAAAGTTATCAGACTGCACGAAACGGGTATTTCCCGGAGTTGACAATCTCAACATGATCTCACCTAAAGTAACAATTTTTCCCATTGTAGATAAATTTTATACTATTTATAATAAGTTTGATAATCTTACCGTCAAAGTGGATATCACATGTTCGCGTCTTCATAGATTAAATAAACAATATCCTCTTTGTGTACGCACACAAAGGTACGAGTTATTTTTTAAATAACAAAAAAAGTTATATATTTGTATCGAAAAATTTTTTCTTCATCAATTAAGAAAGACCTCCTATATAAATAAGGTATATAGATATGGATAAACAAGTAGAACGTATTCGTATAAAAGATATAGCCCAGATGGCGGAAGTGTCAGTCGGGACAGTAGACAGAGTTCTTCACGGGCGAACCGGCGTTTCGGAAGCAAGTCGCAAGAAGGTAGAAAACATCCTTAAGCAGCTTGACTACCAACCCAACATGTATGCCAGCGCACTGGCGTCGAATAAAAAATATATTTTTGCCTGTTTATTGCCTCTCCATGCAAAAGGCGACTATTGGGTGGATGTAGAAAATGGCATGTATCAGGCAATGAAGGCTTTTTCCGATTTTAATATTTCATTACATATTGATTATTACGACCAATACGAATTCGGTTCTTTCGTATCCGCCGGCAACCGCCTGCTGGCAATGAACCCAGACGGCTTGATTCTATCTCCGACAATTGAAACGGAAACAACCCAAATTGTAAGCAAGCTTCAAATATTAAATATACCTTATATATTTATAGATTCGAATATACCTCATCTGAATCCACTGGCTTTTTACGGACAACACGCTAAACAAAGTGGGTATTTCGCCGCACGCATGGTAAAAATGCTGATACAAGACAGCAAAGAACTGATTATCTTCCGGCAAATAAACGAAGGCAGATTAGGTTCAAACCAGCAGTTACACCGTGAGGAAGGATTTTATGCATATATGAAAGAACACCATCCTGATTTGAAGATGTGGGAATTGAATCTATATGCCAAACAGCCAGGAGAAGACGAGGCCATACTGGATGATTTCTTCCAAAAGCATCCAGATATATCATATGGAATCACATTCAACTCGAAAGCCTATATCATTGGAGAATATATATTGAGACACAAAAGACACGATTTCCACTTAATGGGTTACGATTTACTGACCAGAAATGTAGCCTGTCTGCGCGAAGGCGTGATAGACTTCCTTATCGCACAGCAACCTACTTTACAGGGATATAGCAGCGTAGAAAGTTTATGCAATCATCTTATCTTAAAGAAAAAAGTAAAAGAATGCAACTATATGCCAATCAACCTGCTGACAATAGAGAATATAGATTTCTACCTGGATGCAAACAGGAACAATAACTAACATATAATTTATGGAAACAACTTATCTAAAAATTAACCCGGCAGACAACGTTGCTGTCGCTATCACTCCCCTGAAAGCTGGAGAAACTATCCAGATTGACGGACAGGAGATTACTTTAAAAACAGATATTCCAGCCGGACACAAAGTAACACTGCAAGATTTCAATGAAGGTGACAATATTGTAAAATACGGTTATCCTATCGGACATGCCATCAAACATGTACCTCAGGGAAGCTGGATTTGCGAGAAAGAAATAAAAACCAACCTTGCCGGATTGCTGGACTATACGTACAATCCGGTTGAGGTTTCACTGGATATTCCGCAGGAAAATCTTACATTCAAAGGATATCGTCGTAAAAACGGAGATGTAGGTATTCGTAATGAAATCTGGATCATCCCGACAGTGGGCTGCGTAAACGGTATCGTGAACCAGCTTGCAGAAGCTCTTCGCCGTGAAACAAAAGAAGAAGGAATCGATGCCATCATGGCTTTCCCTCATAATTACGGATGCTCTCAGTTGGGAGACGACCATGAAAACACGAAGAAAATCCTACGCGACATGGTACTCCATCCCAATGCCGGAGCTGTATTGGTCGTAGGTTTGGGATGCGAAAACAACCAGCCTGACATTTTCCGTGAATTTATCGGTGAGTACGACGAAGACAGAATCAAGTTTATGGTAGCTCAAAAGGTAGACGATGAATTTGAGGAAGGTATGAAAATTTTGCGTGACTTATATGCAAAATGTAAACAGGATGTACGCACCGACATTCCACTGTCAGAACTGCGTGTCGGATTAAAGTGTGGTGGCTCAGACGGCTTCTCAGGTATTACAGCCAATCCGTTGCTGGGAATGTTCTCAGACTTCCTCATCGCGCAAGGAGGAACATCCGTACTGACTGAAGTTCCTGAAATGTTTGGAGCAGAAACAATCCTGATGAATCGCTGCAAGACTCCGGAACTGTTCGAAAAGACCGTACATCTTATCAACGACTTTAAGGAATACTTCCTTTCACACGGAGAACCAGTGGGCGAAAATCCGTCACCGGGAAATAAGGCAGGTGGTATTTCTACTCTCGAAGAAAAAGCATTGGGCTGCACACAGAAATGTGGAAAGAGTTACGTATCAGGAGTAATGCCTTACGGAGAACGCTTGCAGACAAAAGGATTGAATCTGCTTTCTGCTCCGGGAAATGACCTGGTTGCAGCTACCGCTCTCGCTTCTTGCGGATGCCACATGGTATTGTTTACCACCGGACGCGGTACACCGTTCGGTACTTACGTACCAACCATGAAGATTTCTACCAATTCTCGTCTGGCAGCTCACAAACCGGGATGGATTGACTTCAATGCCGGAGTTATTGTAGAAAACGAACCTATGACTGTTACATGCAAACGATTCATCGACTACGTTATCAAAGTAGCCAGTGGAGAATGGGTTAACAATGAAAAGAAAGGTTACCGCGAAATTGCAATATTCAAGACTGGGGTAACTTTATAATAACAACATTTTTCTTCCCGAAGCCTGAATAATAAAATAAAAATATCATCAGGCACTAAGGAACGCAGCAAGGAATCTCTGAGAACACACCATACAATTTTCAGAGATTCCTTTATATAATTTAAGGTAGATACATCAATTTTTATGGACTTAAACAAACTGACTCCCATTATCAACAAGCCCAACGGCTGGGCACTGATGCCTTTAGTGGTATTCCTTTGTCTTTATCTGGTGACTTCACTTATTGTCAACGATTTCTACAAAGTACCTATCACCGTAGCATTTCTGGTAGCCTCTGTCTACGCCGTGGCAACGACAAAAGGATTAAGCCTCAACGACCGCATACTTCAATATTCATCAGGAGCAGCAAACAAAAATATCATGCTGATGCTCTGGATATTTATTCTGGCCGGAGCCTTTGCCCAGTCGGCCAAAGCCATGGGAGCCATAGATGCAACCGTAAATCTGACGCTTCTACTACTGCCCGACAATCTGCTGCTGGCAGGAATTTTTCTGGCTTCCTGTTTCATATCATTGTCTATCGGTACATCGGTGGGAACAATCGTGGCCCTTACGCCGGTTGCGGCGGGTATTGCCATGAAGACAGATGTAAGTCTGCCGTTCATGACAGCTCTCGTCATAGGAGGAGCTTTTTTCGGTGATAATCTTTCTTTTATTTCCGATACTACGATAGCCGCAACACGTACACAAGGTTGCGTAATGCGCGACAAGTTTCGGGTAAATTTCCTGATTGCCGTTCCTGCTGCCCTGCTTGTATTTATCTATTATATCATATATGGTACGCAAGTAGAGTCAGCAAGCGAAATACATGCGATAGAATGGGGCAAAGTTATCCCCTACCTCATTGTCCTGGGTACAGCTATTGCCGGTATGAATGTAACTCTGGTCCTACTCCTTGGAGTACTTTCAACAGGTATCATAGGTTGTATATATGGAAGCTTCGACCTTTTCGGATGGTTTGCTTCCATGGGTGAAGGCATCACTGGAATGGGAGAACTTATCATCATTACATTAATGGCAGGAGGCATGCTTGAGCTGATTCGCTTCAACGGAGGTGTAGATTATATTCTGCATCATCTGACTCGCCATGTAAGCAACAAGAGAGGAGCCGAACTTAGTATTGCCGCATTAGTCAGCTTAGCCAATTTCTGTACAGCCAACAATACGATAGCCATTATTACTGTCGGACCTCTAGCTAATAACATAGCCGAACAATTCAGGGTAGACAAACGAAAAAGTGCCAGTATTCTCGATACTTTTTCATGCGTCGTACAAGGCCTTATTCCTTATGGAGCACAAATGCTGATAGCAGCCGAACTGACAAAATTATCCCCTATCAGTATCATTGGCTATCTGTACTACCCTATAATATTAGGAATAGTAGCTCTGCTAAGCATCCTTTTACGCTACCCTAAACGGTATTCGTAAGCAGTAAAATCAAGAAAAAGATTATTTTTCTTACAAAAAACTGGGCAATTTATTTGCAGGAATAAAAAAAAGTAGTACCTTTGCACTCGCAATCGAGAGAGATAGCAAATAA
>ULRN01028557.1_pt1 | contig 52186 bp, 31 predicted proteins | sample 1955461 | NCBI WGS metagenome assembly ULRN01 (sample SAMEA4835683, study PRJEB28245) | human gut metagenome | biome: gut microbiome; material: fecal sample | place: Denmark | collected 2008 | reverse complement strand
CACAGTTTACCCTGCCGAAAGACTTCCGTATCAATCTGCATGGTGGTTATTTCAGCCCGTGGGTACAGTTGCAGGGCAAACAGTCTCCTTTCTATTTTACCGGTTTGAATGTCAGCAAGGATTTCCTGAAAAAGAAACTCTCCGTTACTTTGGGTGCACAGAACCCGTTCTGGAAGACGATGAAGATGGAGTCGACTACGACAGGCGAAGGATTCGTGGATCGTTCTACGACTTATCGTCATGCCCGTGAATTCCGTTTGAGTCTCTCTTATCGTTTCGGAACGATGAAGGGTCAGATCAAGAAAGTCCGCCGTGGCATCAGCAATGATGATACCAAGAGCGGTGGAGAAGGCAATAGCGGTGGCGGCGAACAGGCGATGTAGAGATTTATGACTTATGACTTATGATTTATGGGTTTCAAATAAATCATAAGTCATAATTTTTTTGTTTTGGACAATTCTATCCCTCCAATTAGACAAATAGTGCACTTCTCTTTGCCTTTCATTGCTTACTTTTGAACCGTAAATAAAGAAATATGTAAGCATGAAACACACTATCTTGAGTCTGCTGCTCCTTTTTATCAGCACTTCTGTCTTTGCTGCACGTAAGGAAATCCTGTTGAACGAGAACTGGATGTTCCGCTTTTCCCATCAAGTACAGTTTAAAAGTGAAGAACGGGTGAACCTGCCCCATACCTGGAATAGCGGTGATGCACTTTCGGGTAAACAGGATTACTATCGCGGAATGGGCAACTATACCAAAACGCTGTTTGTAAAACCCGAATGGAAAGGCAAACGCCTCTTCCTGCGTTTCGAAGGAGTCAATACGGTTACGAATGTTTTCATTAACGATGTCCATATCGGTGAGCACCGTGGCGGATATGGCGCGTTTGTATTCGAGATCACGGATAAGGTGAAATATGATGCCGACAACCGGATCTTGGTGAAGGTCAATAACGCTTTGCAACAGGATGTCATGCCGTTGGTCGGCGATTTCAACTTCTACGGAGGTATCTACCGGGATGTGAACCTGATCGTAACGGATCCTGTCAATATCTCGCTCACCGACTATGCTTCTCCCGGTGTCTATCTGATCCAGAATAAGGTAACGAAAGAACAGGCCGATGTGCGGGCGAAAGTGCTTGTCTCTAACGGCAGCGCGACGGCGCAACCCGTAAAAGTGGACATTAAGGTCTGGGAGGGCGACAAGCTTGTCCAACAGCAAGATATGAATGTCACGGTAGAAGCCGGCGACTGGGCCACGACCGGAATGGATCTGACAATCCGGAACCCCCATCTGTGGAACGGCCGCAAAGACCCGTTTATGTATAAGGTCGAGATATCCCTTTTCTCCGAAAGCGAGATGATAGACCGAATCGTGCAGCCGTTGGGTTTGCGCTATTATCATGTGGATGCCGAAGAAGGTTTCTTCCTGAATGGCGAACATCTGAAACTGAAAGGCGTATGCCGCCACCAGGATCGGGCGGAAAGAGGAAATGCGCTTTATAAAATGCACCACGATGAAGATGCCGCCATCATGGCCGAGATGGGAGCTAATGCCGTTCGTCTGGCTCATTATCCGCAGGCGACCTACTTTTACGACCTGATGGATAAATACGGTATTGTCACCTGGGCCGAGATACCGCAGATAGGACCGGGCGGATACCAGGATAGGGGCTATATCAACCAACCCTCTTTCCGCGAGAACGGAAAAGAGCAGTTGATCGAATTGATCCGTCAGCACTACAACCATCCATCGATCTGTTTCTGGGGACTGTTCAATGAGTTGAAGACCATCGGTGACAACCCAACCGAATATATAGAGGAACTGAACGAGCTGGCCCATAAGGAAGACCCGACCCGCCTGACGACTTCAGCCAGTTTCCTTTCTTACGACGATGAGATAAGTAAAGTAACCGACGTGATTGCCTGGAACCAGTATTTCGGTTGGTATGGCGGTTCACCGTCCGATATGGGAAAATGGCTGGACGCCAATCACAAGGCACACCCGGAATATAAGATCGCCATCAGCGAATATGGAGCGGGGGCGAGCATCTACCATCAGCAGGACTCTGTGAAACGGGGGATCGCCTCCGGTTGGTGGCATCCGGAGAACTACCAGACTTATTATCATATCGGCAACTGGAAAGCAATGGCGGAACGCCCGTTCGTCTGGGGCTCTTTCATCTGGAACCTGTTTGATTTCGGCGCCGCCCATCGTGTGGAAGGTGATCGTCCCGGCATCAACGACAAAGGTCTGGTGACTTTCGACCGCAAGGTGAAAAAAGATGCGTTCTATTTCTATAAGGCAAACTGGAATACGGAGGAACCGTTCGTTTACATTGCGAACCGTCGCCATCGCGATCGTTCACTGGCCGTAGCGGATATCATGATCTTCTCCAACCAACCCGAAGTCGAATTGTTCGTAAACGGAAAAAGCCTCGGTCGGCAGAAGCCGGACGAATATGCGACATTCGAATGGAAAGCAGTCTCTCTGCAAGAAGGCGAAAACACAATAGAAGCCCGTTCCACCCAAAAGAAGAATCCAGTGAATGACAAAGTGGTCTGGACGGTGAAGTAATGGCCGCCGGGCTGTTTTAAGAAGAGATAACTGAAAAGGGGAAAGGGATATTTGACACACACACATGCTGTCCGATATCCTTGTCCCCTTTTTTACGTGTTAGGGGTTGAGAGTGACGGAAAGAAAGTCGAAATGCTATCTATTATAATTAGCGCCCCTGTTCTTCAAAAGTTTTGTTTTCGCGTCCGGTGATTTTAACAGAGGAAGCAGGCTGGTCCCTTCCAACTGTGCCGGTTGTTCGATTCCGGCAGCATCGCACATGGTCGGATACAAATCGACAAACTCCACGATCTGTTCGTCTACGAAAGAGACTGAGGCATAGTAGCCGTGTATCATGAGTTTGGCAGTCGCCTCATCCAACGGCCCCTGTTCCGGGATTCCGCTATAGGCCCTCAACTCAGACCAGTTAGCCAGGGCGCGTTCCGGAATGTTGTTTCTGCCCGGTTAAACAATACGCTTTGTGCCGCCCAACTGTCGATATTCGGAGACTTGATCTGTTTTTGACCGTAACAGCCTAACTCCGGACGAAGATCATCGCAAACGATAAACAAAACGTTTTTTCTGTCATGATTCGTTTTCTGTTGTGACCAGACATTTATAGATGCTGTAACGACCAAGCCTGTCAAAATGAGATTGCGTATATACATAACTCTTAAAATGATATTAGATTATATAAAAAACAAAGTTACTTTCGGAAGGGCCTGAACCCTTCACAAAAGTAACTTTTGAAAACCTTAAAAACTATTACCAGTTAGGATTTTGTTCTAAAGAGTTGTTTATTTCGATTTCAGTAGCAGGAATCGGCCACAGATAATCGCGGTTTTCACGGAATACGCGAGTCAACAGGCGTTTGCCGGTGATACCGTATTCTTCACGATTCAATAAAAGATGGGATAATCTCCAACGGCGCAAATCGCTGTCGCGAATGCCTTCACCTGCCAATTCGTAGGCTCTTTCACGGAAAATACGCTGGAACACTTCATCCTTGCTGTTTGCTGCCAGGTAAGAAGGGCCGCTGTTCAACAAAGCGACACCGGCACGGGTACGGACTTTGTTGATATATTCGACGGCTTTCGACTGGTTTCCTGTTTCGTTGTAACATTCGGCTAACAGCAGATAGACATCTGCCAAACGGATGATCGGGAAGTTGACAGGTGTATGCGCACGGTTTGTAATCGCTCCGTTCCAGTCTCCTTCCGGAACGAATTTTCTCCAGAAATAGGTTTCCCAACCCCCTCTGTTATTACGCATGAAGCCGTTATTCTCATTTACTGCCACAACATCGCCCTTTTGGTTCTTGGCGAAGATGAACGTCATCAGTCGTTCCTGGTTACGGTTCCAACCCAGATAGGTTGTATAAGGGGCGATAACCGTAGCCATCAGACGTGGATCGCGCTGGTTCCACATTTCCAATATTTTGTCCGCTTCAGCCGGTCTGTCCAGAATTTCAGCACCTGCATCATCGACTGTGCATCTGAGTACTCGTTCACGAACTTGATTGTCTGTCGTATAACCGGGGAACAATTCATCCCAGTCAAACGGACGTCCGTCTTTGTATTCATACATGTCTACCAGATTGACGGATGGCAATGTATTGTTCCAGCAGCTACCGTAAGAATTACGTGTCCCGGCATAGAAACACAAGGGCATACCGTAGTCGTTGCCTGTACCGCCCAGATTGATAATGGAGAAAATCATCTCGGAGCTTGTATGGCCGGTCAGGTTGAACAAATCGGCGAAATTGCTGTACAGTTCATGTCCGTTTGTTGACTTTTCAAGATTTTCAATAGCCTTTTCGTAGTCCTTGTTATAAAGATACACCTTGCCGAGCAAAGCCTGGACTGCGGTCAATGTTACACGGCCATAGTTGGCGTCGTCCCATTTGTCTGGCAATCCTGAATTCAGCGCCTTTTCCAGGTCGCTGATAATGAATGCCCGTGTTTCTTCAGCCGAACTTCTGGGTTTCATCAAGTTGTTGAAATCCTGTTCCAGATTTGTAGTCTCGTCATACAAGGGAAGTCCTCCGAAATAATCCATCAGATGGAAATAGATCAATGCACGTAAGAAACGGGCTTCTCCCAACATTTTGTTCTTTACATCTTCTGCAATAGGAGCTTCGCCGATACTGCGGATGGCCAGATTGGCACGCTGGACGGCATTGTAGCCGTTCTGCCATTTGCCGTTCAGGAAACCTGTACGTGGCGTACAGGTGCCCAACTGAAGGGCTTCATACTGGTCATAACCGACGGCAACATCCGAATTCACGTCGATCATGAACATCTTGCCATATAAGTCGGTGTTTTTCAAGGATGCATAGACTCCCATCAACCCGGACTTGCATTGGTCTTCTGTTTGCCAAAAGGTAGAAGAACTCAACTGATCGTAGGGAGCCCTGTCTAAGTCGTAGCAGCTTGTCAATGCTAAAAGTGCTGCTAAAAAAGGCATAATATATTTTTTCATCTTGTAATTCTGTTTATAAATTCAACAAACATGTTTAGAATGTTACATTGATACCGATTACTGCCTGACGCATTGTCGGATATGCAATGCCACTTACTTCAGGATCATATCCTTTCCATTTGGTGAATGTAAAGAAGTTTTCCAAACTACCGTAGATTCTGACTCTGTCCATATAGGCAACCTTTGTCCATGCCGAAGGCAATGTATATCCCAACGTGATGTTACGGATTTTCAGAAAAGCTTTGCTTGCTACCCAGAAATCTGAATACTGTTCATTACGTGTATCGCTGTAGTCCAACAGGCGAGGATATTTGGCATCCGTACGGCCTTCGTACCAGCGCCCTTCGATAACATCGGCGTTCAACTGATAACCCAGGCGGACTGTCGTTTTATACAAAGCGCTCAAATATACATCTTTGATGCCGGCCTGTCCCTGAAGCAGAGCTGAGAAGTCGATGCCTTTCCAGTTGAATCCTAAGTTCATACCATAGGTGAAGGTCGGGTTACTACCATTACCGACAACAACGCGGTCGTCATCATTTATCAGACCGTCGCCATTCAAATCCTTGTAAAGGATATCGCCCTTTTGCGGAGTACCGTATGGGAATACGACTTTACCTTTCACATCCGGATTGTCCAGCATGGACTGTACCAGAGCCAAATCTTCATCTGTCTGAACAATGCGATCTATTTCGCGAACATACAACGACCAGATGGGAAGGCCTTCCTTTAACATCCTTGCACCACTGTAAGAAGGATCGTCTCCTTTGAACTTATCCACATTATTTTTGATATAAGTAAAGTTGAATCCGACATTGTAAGAGAAATCCTTTCCGGCTTTGTCGCTCCAGTTTGCCGAGAATTCGAGACCTTTATTGGTTACTTGCGCTGCGTTCTGCTTAGGGATGGTTGCATTACCATGTACCATCGGGGCAGGGAGGTCGATCAAGATGCCGTCTGTTTTCTTGTTGAAGAATTCGATACTACCGGACAGGCGGTTCCCAAAAACGTTATAGTCGAGACCGACGTTTGTTATATGAGTGGTTTCCCATGTTAAAGCAGCATTCGCGATAGCTGTCTGCGACAATCCCATTGCCACGGCACGAGCCAGGACATAGTTCGTTTGTGCATACAAGGATTGCGAGGTGTAGTTGCCATCGTTGTCGCGGTTGGAACCTAACGTGTTGTTACCCAGCGAACCGTATGATGCACGGACCTTCAGGTTATCCAGCCAACTGATGTTTTTCATGAATTCTTCTTCCGAGATACGCCATGCAGCAGAAAAAGACGGGAAATAGCCCCACCGGTTGTCAGCCAGAAAACGCGAAGAACCATCTGCACGTAAGTTTGCTTCAAACAGGTATTTGTCGTCCCATCCTAAATTCAGACGTCCGAAATAAGAACGCATGGCCCATTCCGTAATATTGCCGGTCGAAGAAGATTCGCCGATTGCACCGTCGATCACGCCCAATGAAGGATCGATAAGGTCTTTGCGTGTCGCACTGAAATATTGCCGTTTATACTGTTCCTGGCTGGCGCCGACCATGAGGCTCGTGCTTAGGCGATCATCAAAAAAGTTGCGTTCATATCGCGCGGTCGCATCCATAAAGTTTCTGAAAGTCTTTTCATTGTAATTATAAATGCTGGTTTGGCCTACTCCGTCCGTATACAAAGTGTTCGTCTGGAAGTTGTACAGCGGAACAAAATTAGGTTTGCTTTCTTTAAACTTATCATAATAATCATAAGTATAAGAACCTTGGATCGTCAAGCCTTTCAATGGTGTCAGAATGGCATACAAACGGGTTTTCAATGTATTCATTTGGATATTACCGGTCGTATTTCTCAGACGATTGTAAGGATTGTTCGCCGCATTTTGAGGATCATCTTCCGCGTTTGCATTGATACCTAACCGGTTTTGATCGTCCAAATATGCGATACCCGGATTTCCGCCGGTCAGGCCATAAGTATAGATATCATTGATATTTTCACTTACAGGGGTCGTATTTGCGGTATATCCACTTAGGTTTACTCCCAGTTTCAACCAGTCTTTGACTTGAGAATCGATATTCGCACGAAGACTGAAGCGTTCGTAGCCGCAATTTTCAAGGATACCCGGATTGTTCAAATAATTGAAAGAGGTATAATAGGTAATCTTTTCCGTACCGCCGGAAGCAGACAGGTTATGTTGATGGGAAACTCCCGTTTCGTAAACATCAAAAATGTCACTGTTCGGGTAAGCCAGATAGTTAGGCATACCATATTCGTTCAATCCGTTCGGATCTTTCGATTTTTCACGCCATAGATTGATCACATTCTGAGAGAAGGGGGCCGGCTTATTACTGTTCGTCATACCTTCATTCAGATATTCCATGTAATCGGCATAGTTGGATATGACATCATAGGGTTTGTCCAATGTCTGGAAAGACACGTAACCCGTATAATCCAATTTCATCTTGCCGGACTTACCGGATTTGGTCGTAATCAGGATGACACCGTTGGCGGCACGCGAACCATAGATTGCAGATGACGCCGCATCCTTCAATACGCTGACTGTCTCGACATCTTGCGGGCTGACACTGTTCAGGCTGCCTTCCACGCCGTCGATAATGACCAGAGGCGAAGAGTTGTTCAATGTACCCTGACCACGCACCTTGATATCCGCATCTCCATTATTGGACGGAATATTGTTGCTGGATGTGATCTGTACACCGGGGGCAGTACCGGCTAATGCTGTTGAGATATTTGTCAACGGACGGCTTTCAGCCATTTCACTGACATTAACGGAAGTGACGGAACCGGAGAGGTTGACTTTTTTCTGCGTACCATAACCGACGACTACGACTTCTTCCAATGCTTGAGAGTCTTCGGCAAGTTTGATAGTAATGTTTTTCTGGTTATTCACCGGAATTTGTTGTTCTTTGTATCCGATATAAGAAACAACTAAAATAGAATTAGGCGCGACTTCAAGAGAAAAATTACCGTCCATATCGGTAATAGTTCCATTGGTTGTCCCTTTTTCCACCACATTTGCGCCTGCAATAGGTCCAAACTGATCTTCTACCACACCTTTAATAACGTGTTTATTCTGTTGTGGCGAAGCGACAACAGGATTAGGCTCTGCAGAACCTAAAGCATCGGTTGAAGGATTTGCTGTAGCGATCCCGATTGATGCCAAGAACATGGTTGCTCCCAGGAACATCGCTCTCGATACATAAAAGCGTTTAAAATCTTTTGTCATAATAACACCAGATTAATTAATAAAATGATAATAATTCTCGTTTTTCTAAATTGTCACATTGTGCTTTTCTATTGTGTTTTCCACCTAAGTGCATTTTGATCTGAGTCCTTCAAGAACTGCAATCAGAATGCTGCAAATTTAGATGTTAAAAATGGGCATGGATGTATAATTTTATCCATTTGATATGCACTAATTTTCCAACAGCGAGTTTTTAGCAATATATTAAATGTTTGCATATCAGTGCATTAAATCCTATTGTATTTTGTATAACATATAAAAGGGGCTTAATGAGCAACATATTTATTTAGAATTCATGTTCGGGTATTTGCACGCATGCATATTGATACTGAAAAACGATGTCATTGTTGGTTGATATTTATAATTTGCCACTGTGGACCACAAAAAACAGATTTATCAATATGATTATATTGATGATGTCTTAAAAAAGTAAGAAATTATAGACAAATCTAATACAAAATGTACCATAAACTACCTCAAAAGCTATCGTAAACGAATTCATAACTTGACAATATCGGATCATAATAAATGCCGGTAAGCCTTAGTTCTTGAAGAACTATGGTGATATTGAACAGGTAAGCACAAAAATGATAATAAAATGAATTATAAATCGAATTTACTAATCAAAATTACTAATCAAATCTAGTGTTATTATGACAAAAGATTTCAAACGCTTTTATGTATCGAGAGCGATGTTCTTAGGAACTTCCATGTTCTTAGCATCAATCGGGATGGCTTCCGCTAATCCCTCAATCGATACGTTAGGTTCTGCAGAACCTAATTCTGTTGTCGCTGCGCCACAACAGAATAAACACACTATTAAAGGTGTAGTAGAAGATCAGCTTGGACCTATTGCTGGTGCCAATGTGGTGGAAAAAGGAACAACCAATGGAACTATTACCGATATGGACGGTAATTTTTCTTTGGAAGTTGCACCTAATTCTATTTTAGTTGTTTCTTTTATCGGATATAAGGAACAACAAATTCCGATAAACAACCAAAAATCATTTACAATTAAACTTGTTGAAGATTTTCAGGCATTAGACGAGGTTGTAGTCGTCGGTTATGGCACGCAGAAAAAAGTGAATTTAACAGGTGCTGTTTCTTCTGTCGATTTTTCGGAACAGGCAGCCAATCGTCCTATTACAAATGTTTCTTCTGCATTGGGTGGTTTGTCTGCCGGTTTGCAAGTTATGCAAAGTAAAGGTAATCCGACCGATGATGGAGCGACGATTCGTGTTCGTGGTACAGGTACGTTAAATAACGCCAGTCCATTGGTTTTAGTAGATGGAATGGAAGCTTCAATGGATGCTGTTAACCCACAAGATATTGAATCTATTTCTGTATTAAAGGATGCTGCCTCTGCAGCTATCTATGGTTCACGTGCTGCCAATGGCGTTATTTTGATTACGACAAAGAAAGGTAATCGGGAAAAAATACGTGTGACCTATTCCGGTACTTTTTCTGTAGCTCAACCCTCTAATTTGTTGGATTTTGTCTCGGATTATCCGAAACATATGCGTATCATCAATGAGATGAATCATAATATTACGGGGGATAGCAGTAGGGATATCTTCTCTCAATCGACAATCAGTGCCTGGGAAGCTGCTAATGCAGATCCGAACGGGTTGACTGCAAATGGCGTACCGAACTGGCTGGCTTATCCGAATACGAACTGGAACGAGGAAATGTATCAGAACAATTTAGTTCAAGATCATGTCGTATCTGTCAACGGAGGCAGTGAAAAGGTCGCATTTCTGTTGTCTGCTGGTTATATGGATAATCCCGGTTTGGTTGAAAATACAGGGGTGAAACGTTACACTATGCGTGCCAATGTTGAGGCGAATGTGACAAAATGGTTGATATTGGGAACTCGTACATATGCAATCATGAATGATAAGGATCAGGGAAACTTTGACGATACGGGTATGTTAAACTTTATTCGCCAAACAACACCAGGTTTGATTGGTATGTATGACGGCAAATTAGGATATCCTGAAGCAGCGGAAGAAAGTGCTACAGCTAACAATATGTGGATGTATTTGAAAAGTAGGGATGGTCAGGACCGTTCTTCTCGTTTCAATACGACTATGTATTCGAAGATCAAGTTTATGGAAGGTTTGAGCTGGGATTTTAATTTTAATTATGGTCGTCGTTTTGATGAATATAACTCCCATACTTCTCCTGTAGCACGGTATAAGTTCAGCGATGGTAGTATCGGTTCGACTGCTACGACTCCCGATCAGATGAGTACGACTTGGAAATCGTATGCAGAAGAGACATATACGTTGGAAAATATCCTTCGTTATGACAAAACATTCAAGGGAGATCACGATTTGAATGTGATGCTTGGTTATAATGAATATTATTACAAACAATATGAACACAAACAGGAAAAGAAGGGATTGATTGATCCGAGTATCAATGTTCCTGATGGCGCAACGGAGATGATAAAAAGTTCCGGTACGGCAAAAGACGAAGCTTTGCGTTCTGTGTTTGGTCGTCTCAACTATGCTTATAAGTCTAAATATTTGTTTGAGGCAAACTTCCGGTATGACGGCTCTTCTCGTTTTAATACTGACTCACGATGGGGTATTTTCCCCTCTTTCTCTGCTGCTTGGCGTATTTCGGAAGAAGATTTTATGAAAAATATCGATTGGTTGAGTAACTTGAAAATTCGTGCTTCTTGGGGACAGATCGGTAACAATCGCATTACTGACAAAGACGGATATCAGGATTATTATGGTTACCAAGCTACTTATGCAACCTATAATTATTCTTTTGGTGGAAAACAAATGACAGGGTTGGCTCAGAACCGAATAGGTAATACTCGTTTGGAGTGGGAAGGTACGACTGTTACCAATTTTGGTCTTGATGCCAGCTTCCTGAACAATCGTTTGACAGCAGAAATCGATGTTTATAACAAAGTGACGGATGGTATCTTGACAACTCCCAACTTGCACTTAACAATGGGGATTAAAACTCCTCCGACTATGAATACCGCGGAAGTGACTAACCGTGGTGTAGAAATGACGTTAGGTTGGAAAGATAAAATCGGGGAGTTGGACTATGCCGTATCGGCAAATTTTTCTTACAATCATAATGAAGTCACCAAGTATTTGGGCGAATATAAGACTGGTTGGATAGAAAAAGACGGTAAAAAAGTATGGCAATCCAATATCGGTGAAGTTTCGGTGTCTAAAGATAACGGACGTATTGTTGAAGGTCATTCAATCAAGGAATATTATACATTAAATACTTATTCAGGTAATGGTTCTCATTTCAATAGTGATGGTTCCGTTAATATCAATGGTGGTCCGAAAGACGGCATGATTCGTACGGAACAAGACATGAAATGGTTACAGTCTATGATGGACGCAGGTTATCAGTTCCAACCGAACAATGGCATTGGACCGACGAAAATTAATTACGGAGATTTGATTTATGCAGATGTTAATGGTGACGGAATATACGGTAGTTCATACGATTATACATTCCAAGGTTCTTCTGCCATGCCTAAGTTTGGATATGGTATCAACATCAGTGCCGGTTGGAAAGGATTTGACTTGAGTATGTTGTGGGCTGGTAATGGTGGCTTCGAACTCTATTGGGAAGAAGATCCATATAACAGTGTCTCCATCAGAAATGGATGTGCGGTTTCTGAGCGAGTTGCTAATGACCACTATTTTTATGATCCGACAAATCCGAGTGATCCAAGAACCAATTTGAATGCTTATTTCCCCCGTTTGGTTGATGAGAGTAACAAGCAGAGCCGTCAGACAAGTAATTTCTATTTGTACAATGGATCTTATATGAAATTGAAAAACTTGACAATCGGTTACACATTGCCGGCAAATATTGTTTCTAAAATATTTGCAGAGAGGGTACGAGTTTATGTATCGGGTGAAAACTTGTTTACTATCACTTCCTTCCCGGGACAAGATCCGGAAATGGGAGCTAAAACCAATTATCCGTCATTGCGTCAATTTGCGGGAGGTATTAACGTAACATTCTAATCAAAGAAAACATGAAAATAGTTAATAATATATTAGTTATTGCGGCTGTCGCTTCTGCTATGACAGCTTGTAAACCTGATTTGTTGGATACAAATCCCTATGACAAGGTCGGGTCAGAAACCATGTGGGGCAACGAAACGATGTGCGACATGGGTGTAAACGGCATTTACGCAACTTTGCGTGAGGCCAAAGTTGCACATGAAATGTTTACTCAGGATGCAATGGGGTTTGCCGGGCAGGCTCGTGATCCTCAGGCGTTGTTGAATGGTACGATTACAGCCAGTAACAGTTTGTTCTCTGATACATGGAAACAGTTATACGAAGGTATCCATCGGGCAAATGATGCCATTTTTAATTTACCAGGTGCTCCGATCGACGAAGCGAAAAAAGACCGCCTGATGGCTGAATCCAAATTTCTCCGTGCTTATTATTATTTTCGCTTGAATCGTGTATTTCAAGGGGTTCCTGTCTATTTGGAACCGGTGGAAGATAGTGAATGTACGAATGCACGTGAAACGGTCGACAAAGTATGGGAAGTAATACTTTCCGATCTGAATGATTGTGTCAACAGTACCAATTTGCCTAACAAATATGTGGGCGGTGATCCTAACTATGGTCGTGTCACAAAAGGGGCCGCTTATGCATTGATGGGGCAGACGTATATGTGGATGAAAGATTATCCTAATGCAGAAAAAGCGTTGCGTAAAGTCGGAGAATTAGGATTTGCGTTGTTTCAAGGTGAATACAAACAATTATTTAAAGAAGCGAATGAAGATTGTGATGAAATGATTTTTTCAGAGCAGAATATTGGAGTTAACGGTTACGGTGGAAAAACCGAGTTTTGGTTAGGTTCCCGTGTCTCTTTCGGTTCTTGTTGGAACAGTTATTTGCCGAGTGTTCATTGGGTAGAATCATTTGAATGTGCTGATGGAACGCCATTTAATTGGAATGACTTTTTGCCGGGATATAACGAAATGACTCCGCTTGAGAGAGTTGCCTTCTTCTTACGTGATACAGTTGGAGAATGGGAAACGTATCCAAATGAAATAAAGGATAAATTACGTATAGGATTTAAACAGGCAATTGCAAACGGGGCCGATATATCCAAATATATACCTTCTGGTAATGAAGCCCGTTTACGAAAAGCGTATGAAAGCCGTGACCCACGTTTGTTAGCGACTGTTATTACTCCATATTCAGAATATAGAGGTGCTATTGGTTCAAATGAATATACGTATACGCTGCGTTGGCCGACCACTCAATCAGATGAGGCTGTACCTTTTGATTTGAGAACGGACTCTCAGACCTACTTCTATTATTTGTATCGTAAATTTGTAGCAGAGGGAGCTTCTGAAACTCCGAATCGCGAATATTGCCCAACGGATTATCCGTTGATCCGTTATGCTGATGTTGTTTTGATGTTAGCTGAAGCAATCAATGAACAAGGTTTCAAACAGGAAGCTGTCGATTTGGTAAATATGGTCCGTCAAAGAGCTGGGATAGCATTGTTGCAGACAACAGATCCGAGTAAACCGACTTTTGTAAGTAGCCAAGATAATATGCGTACTCGTATCCGCAACGAACGCCGTTGGGAGTTGCCGTTGGAAGGTGTCAATCTCTATGACGAAATACGTTGGAAGACGATGGGTGACTGGTGCAAGGCTGGTAATGGTTCTAAAGAAATATGGGGTACGATTGTCAATCCGTATTCTTGGGCTGGTGATCATATTTATGTATGGCCGATCCCTACGACTGAATGTGAAAGAAATGATAATTTAATCCAGAACACGGGTTGGATTAATTAATTGATTTGGCATTATAGTTTCAACATAAATTTTATCGGAAGGCTTTGTGGAAGGTTGTGAGACAGGGAACCAAAGCCTTCTTTTATGGGTGAACTTCTTGTTTTTTTGTGTTTGGACAATCTGTGCACATGAATTGGAAAAATAGGACGCTTTTTTACCGGGGGAAACTTTTATTTTTGCGATATTGAAAAGTAATACCTATGAAAACACAACGATTTATCACAACCGTGTGCTTGTTGCTTTGGACAGTCGCACACCTGCATGCGTATGAAAAACGCAATTTGTTGCAGAATGAAGCTAATTTCGAGAAAGTAAAATCTGCTTTGGTAATGGGGCAGAAATGGGTCCCTTATCCCAATTATTCCGATCGGTCCGCTTGGAACGCATTCCTGGGTAATTATAAAGAGGAATATATCCGGAAAGGGGAGGCTTATCTGGACTATGAATGGAAAGTGGTAAAAGCAACCGATTATCTGGAATTCGGGCGAAGTGGTAACCGGACGATTATGGAAAGTCCGTTCAATAAGAATAATACGGCATTGAGCAGTTTGTTTATGGCTGAGATGGCGGAAGGGAATGGACGGTTCGTCGATCAGATTATCAACGGGGTTTTTGCAAGTTGCGAAATGACGACTTGGTCACTGTCCGCCCATTTGGGACTGCAGAAGGTCGGAGGGTGTTTCCCGAGCTATGAAGAACATGTGATTGATTTGGGGGCTGGAAATCTGGCCTCCCAGTTGGCTTGGATCTATTATTACCTGAAACCGTCTTTTGATAAAGTAAATCCTTTGATTTCAAAAAGGCTGCGACATGAATTGCAGAGCCGTATCCTCGATACTTATATGAATGAAGATCATTTCTGGTGGATGGCGTTCAACTTGAAACCCGGCGGATTGGTGAATAACTGGAATCCGTGGTGCAACTTCAATGTGCTGCAATGTTTCTTCCTGCTCGAAAATGACCGGGACAAATTGGCTGAGGCGGTCTACCGGACGATGACTTCTGTGGACCATTTCATTAACTATACGCATGCAGACGGCGCTTGCGAGGAAGGGCCTTCCTATTGGGGGCATGCTGCAGGGAAGATGTATGATTATCTTCAGATGTTGTACGACGGGACAGGTGGCGCTGTCTCTGTGTTCGACCAGCCGATTATAAAGAATATGGGCGAATATATTGCCCGTTCTTATGTTGGAAATGGATGGGTTGTGAATTTTGCTGATGCTTCTGCCAAAGGAGGAGGAGATGCCGATCTTATTTTCCGGTATGGGAAAGCGACCGGAAGTCAGGTCATGATGGGCTACGCGGCTTTTCTCAAAAGCCTTTCAGCAAAGGATGTTGCTCCGACGGGAGACATATTCCGTCTTTTCCAGACTTTACTCTATAGCAAAGAGATGGCAGGAACGGATGTGGCTTATGAAGTCCCCGCCTATTCTTGGTATCCCGAAACCGAGTTCTGCTATATGACCAACAAGAACGGCTTTTTCGTGGCCGCTAAAGGCGGGTATAATAATGAAAGCCATAATCATAACGATGTAGGAACCTTCTCCCTCTACTTAAATACGACGCCTGTCTTTATCGATGCCGGAGTCGGGACGTATACCCGACAGACATTCAGCTCCGAACGCTATTCTATCTGGACGATGCAGAGCAACTATCATAACCTGCCTATGATTAACGGCGTGCCGGAGCGGTTCGGTTCGGAATATAAGGCTACGGATGCGCGGTTTGATCCGAAACGGATGTGTTTCTCTGCTAATATAGCAACGGCTTATCCGGCTGAGGCGAATGTGAAAAAATGGATCCGTTCGTACCAGATAGGAAAGAACTCGCTGAAAATAGAAGATTCGTTTTCTTTGAGCAAGGCGGACAAACCGAATCAGGTCAATTTCCTCACTTGGGGAAAAGTAGATGTCTCGGTTCCGGGAATAGTCACGGTTGAGGTGAACGGCGAGAAAGTCCGGATGACGTATGATAAGAGTACCTTTACGCCGGTTGTCGAGACGGTTCGGTTAGACGATCCCCGCCTGTCGAATGTCTGGGGCGGGCAGCTCTTCCGGATATCGTTGAACGCCAATAAGCAGTCGCTTTCCGGCTCTTATACTTATACAATAACAACAATAAAATAGAAAAGACATGATGAAAAATTGGATTGCGTTTGCTTTTTCGGCCTTTCTGCTCTCTTGCGCGGATGCCCCTAAAACAGAGGGAAAAAGTTTTATCGACGAGAATATCGATTTTGCCCGTGCACAAATAGGGAATGAGATTGATGTGATCGAAGCGAGTGGAAAATGTTTGAACCCGGTGACACTTAAGACGGACAGCTCTGTCTACTATTGCGGTTATGCGGATTGGCGGAGTGGCTTTTTCCCCGGATCGGTCTGGTATTTGTATGAACTGACGGGCGACAGCACGTTGCTGCCGTTGGCTGCCAAATATACGGATGCCATAGAGGAAGCCAAGAATCTGACCTGGCATCATGATATCGGGTTTATTGTGAATTGCAGTTTCGGAAATGGACTGCGGTTGGCCGGAACGCCTTCTTATAAGGATGTGATGGTGCAGGCAGCCAAGTCGTTGTCTACCCGTTTTCGTCCGGCAGCCGGGATCATCCAGTCGTGGGATGTGGAACGCGGATGGCAGTCCGAGCGGGGTTGGGAATGTCCGGTTATCATTGACAACATGATGAACCTGGAACTGATGTTCGAAGCTACGCGTTTGTCCGGCGACTCTTCTTTCTATAAAATAGCACTGTCGCATGCCGACCGTACCATGCAGGAGCATTTCCGTCCGGACGGCAGTTGCTATCATGTGATCGACTACAGTGTCAAGGATGGCAAAGTGCGCTATCGTCAGACGGCACAGGGGTATGCCGATGAGTCTATCTGGAGTCGCGGACAGGCATGGGCCATCTACGGTTATACGATCTGCTATCGTGAGACGAAAGATCGTAAATATCTGGATCAAGCCTTGAAGACCTTCAATATGATGAAGAATCTGAAGAATATGCCGGATGATTTGATCCCTTACTGGGATATGTCGGCCCCGAACATTCCCGACGAACCGCGCGATGCCTCGGCTGCTTCCTGTATCGCTTCCGCCCTTTATGAGATCAGTACGATGGATGTGCCGGATGCGGCCGGCTATAAGGCGTATGCCGACAGTATCCTGGTTTCGCTTTCTTCTCCGGCCTACCGGGCTGCTTTGGGCACGAACGGAAACTTCCTGCTGATGCATTCTGTAGGCAGCATTCCTCACAATTCGGAAATAGACGTCCCGCTGAACTATGCCGATTATTACTATCTGGAAGCCTTAAAACGTAAACGGGATATCGAGAAAGGCCTTTAATCCGTGCCTGAATGTCATATACATAAACTATCTTTGCGTACTTAATTATAATAGTATGAAAACAGGAAAATTGATTTTTGCGTTGGCATTTCTGATGTTGTTTGCCGATGCTTCGATGGCTGCCAAGTGGAAAGCCAAGCATGTCGTTTTGATCGGCCTGGACGGCTGGGGCGCTTATAGCGTGGAGAAGGCCGAGATGCCGAATGTGAAGAAACTCATGGCCGAAGGGTCTTATACGTTGAAAAAACGCTCTGTCCTTCCATCTTCCAGTGCCGTGAACTGGGCTTCCATGTATATGGGAGCGGGACCGGAGCTTCACGGTTATACGGAATGGGGATCGCAAACCCCGGACCTGCCTTCCCGTGTGGTGAATAAGAATGGTATTTTCCCGACTGTATTCAGTTTGCTCCGCGAATCCGACCCGAAAGCCGAAATCGGCTGTATCTGCGAATGGGCCGGAATCCGGTATGTATGCGATACATTGGCGTTGAGCTACGATGTAAACATCACGGATAAGCCGCAGAATCCGGCAACAGCCAAGTGTGCGGTCGAATATATCAAGCGTGCCCACCCGACATTGGTGAATATTGTTTTTGACGAACCCGACCATGTCGGTCATGCTGAAGGCCATGACACGCCGGCTTATTATGAAAAGCTGAAAGAACTTGACGGCTATATCGGCCAGATCATTCAGGCTGTCAAAGACGCCGGTATGCTGGATGAGACTATCTTTATCGTTACGGCCGATCATGGCGGTATCAAAAAGGGACATGGCGGCAAGACGATGGAAGAAATGGAGACGGCCTTCATCATTGCCGGCAAGGGGATCAAGAAAGGATATGAATTTCAGGAAAGCATGATGCAGTTCGACTGCGCTTCGACAATCGCTTATATCTTCGGGCTGAAGCAACCGCAGGTTTGGATCGGCCGTCCGATGATTCAGGTGTTTAAGTGATGAATTGAATCGTTTCGGGACCACAGCAACAGTGGTCGAAGAAAGACTTCCGCAGCCGTCAATCGGCGTCTGCGGAAGTCTTTTTTTCTGTCCTTTTCCTGTATTCTGCCGGTGTGATTTCGAACTGGGCTTTGAAACAACGGGTGAAATAACGCGGAGAACCGAAGCCCAACCGTTCGGAGATGTCGGCTATCTGCAGGTCGGGATTGTCCGTCAACATGGTTGCAGCCCGCTTCAGTTTGCAGCTGAGGACGAAGTCGTTTGGCGTCATACCTGTCAGTGCCTTGAACTTGGCATACAACGAACTGCGGCTGAGTCCCAGTTCACGGGCCATCATATTCATGTCGAAGTCGATGTTATCCAGGTTCTTTTCGATGATCGAGTTGACCGTGTCCAGAAATTTCTGGTCGATCGGGTTACTTGCCAGCGATTGTGCATCGAAATCTTTCTGCCGGCTGAATTTATTTTGCAGGATAATACGGTTGCGGACCAGGTTATTGCAACGTGCCACCAGTACCTTTGCGTTGAACGGTTTGTTGATATAGTCATCGGCGCCCCGTTGCAATCCTTCGATGTTTTGCTCGGCGGAAGTGAGTGCCGTCAGCAGGACGACCGGAATGTGGCATACGTCAAAATCATTTTTTATCTTCAAGCACATCTCCGTACCTGACATTTCGGGCATCATGACATCGCTCACGATGATGTCCGGCCGTTCTGCGCGTGCCTTTTCCAGTCCTTCTTTGCCGTTACGCGCCAACAGTACGCGGTAGGCAGGCGAGAACAGGGACGCTAATATCTGGAGCAATTCTTCATTGTCTTCGACCAGCAGGATCGTACGGGGAGAATCGTCTCCTTCGACCAGCACCTCTTTTTGCTCGGTTTCGGAAAATTCTTCCAAATGATCGGTAAAGGCGATCGTGTCGGGAATCAGGCTTTCCGTTTGCTCCGGCTGCTTCCGGGCTTGTTCTTCCACGGAAAAATGCGTGCTGCCTTTCTGAAGGCAGACAATGAAAATGCTGCCGTAGCCGGGAGTGCTTTCCACTTGTATCGTTCCGTGGTGCAATTCGATAATACTTTTGGTCAAAGAAAGCCCGATCCCTGTGCTGGGCGTCTTGGTGATATTCGAAAAGCCGTTTTCGGCCTGATAGAAGCGGTCGAACACCTTGTCTATATCTTCTTTGTTGATTCCGATGCCGTTGTCGATAACCTTAATGACAACTTCGTTTTCTTTATTTTCCAGAATCATTTCAATGGTCGCATTCGGTTTGGTGTATTTGAACGCATTGGACAGCAGGTTGTAGAAAACCTTTTGCATTTGTTTCGGATCGAAACTGCATAAAACTTTCTCTTGCGGAGCCGTAAAGTTGTAAGTGATGGAACGGCCGGATGCATATTCGTAAAAAGACAGGTAAATCTCCTTCAGGAACGGGACGATGTCTTGTTCGTACACTTTCAGTTTCATGTGGCCTTGTTCCAACTTGCGGAAATCCAGCAATTCGCTGATCAGGTTCCGCATATGATAGGTGTTCTTGTACACTTTCAGCAGTTTGTTGTATACGGAAGGAGACAAAGAACTGCTTTGCAGTAAGAGTTCGATCTGGGATATGATCAGTGTCAACGGTGTCCTGAACTCATGAGAGATGTTGGAGAAGAACTGTAGTTTGGCTTGGTTCAGTTCCTCGATCGCCTCTTTTTCTTTTCGTTCTATTTCCAGTGAAGTTTGCAACATGTATTGCGATTTCTTGAAACGGTAAATGCTGTACAGTATGCTGACGATCAAGAGGAAGTAAAGGAGATAGGCCAATTGGGAAGCATACCAGGGAGAGTGAATCTGTATGTCCATCTTGATGGTACGCGGTTGTTCAAGATTCGGATCGTATTGAATTTCCCGGACGATAAGCGTGTATTTTCCGGGATTCAAGTTGGTGTAGAAGATATTATTGTTCTTGCAGGGAATCCATTTCTTGTCGAATCCTTCCAGCATGTATTCATAAGACGTCTTTTTCAGCGTATTGACATAGTTGTTTGACGTAAAGGTGAAAATCAGGTTATTCTGATTGTAGGCCAGTTCTATTTTCCGGGTATAGGGAAGGGCAGCGGTCAAGGCCTTGCTGGGATCGCCCGGAAGAACGGGCTCGTTGTTGATAAACAGGTCTGAAAAATACAGTTGATAATCTTTGGAGGAATTGAACAACTGTTGTTCGAAGAAGGTTGCCATGCCGTTGCTGCTCCCGACGAATATTTCCCCGTTCTTGCAGACCAGAATCCCGCAACCGATGTTTATGTCTGTAAGGGGAAGGGCTGTTCCAAGCTCCACAACCTTGAACAGGTTTTGATCCGGATCGAAGAAGGTGATGCCTTTGTCGCCGGTTATGACGAGTTGGTTCTGTGTGGATAAAGCGAGTTCGTAACAATAATCGCTGGCGATAAAGCTGTTCTCTGTCGTGTATCCGGTGAACTGTTTGTTTTTCTCGTCATAGCAGAACAACCCGGATCCTCGGGTCCCGAGAAAGATCCGTCCCTTTTTATCCTCGATTATTTGAGATATGGGAAATTTTCCCAGTCCGTTTTCTCCGGAAGGAAACAGCATCTGGTCCTTTTCGTCTTCGATGTTAATCCTCCAAACACCTTTACCGTAAGACAGCCACATATACCCTTTGGAATCGACTAAGAAACAGGTATTGCCGTAGTATTTGCCACTTTTGAATAACGATGAGACCTTTTCCGTTTCCAGATCCATTTTGAAGATTCCTTTAGGGCCGGTACAGATCAGTACGTTCTTGTATATTTTCATGTGGTTGATCCGGTCACCGGCAATAACCGCGTATGACGGGTCTTCGAAATAGGGATTCTTAAACTTCTTATTCTTGATGTCGTAGATTGAGAGCCCTCCGGTGTGGGTTCCGATATACAGTTTGTTGCGTTCCGGGCTGTAGGCGATTGCCTTCAGGTTATTGTGAGCAATGGAGTTGCGGTTCTCATCAGCCATGAAGTAGGTGAACTTTTTCGTTTTCCGGTCGAAGAAGTTCAATCCGCCGCCTTCGGTACAGATCCAGATGTTGTTGTCTTTGTCTTCTACCATTTTGCCGACGAAAGGATCGTTCAGGCAATCGTTTCGGGCGTTGTTGGAGGCGTAGACCGTGAAAAGGTCCGTCTCCGGGTTGAAATAGTTAACCCCGCCATAATAGGTCCCCAGCCAGATCGTTCCTTGCCTGTCTTTGTAAAGAGGGAAAACGGACGAATGGGTCATGCTGCCGGGCAAAGGGGTACGGGTATAAACTTCGAACCGGTTACTGGTCGGATTGTATTTATTCAATCCGGTGAAGGTCCCGATCCAGATGTTCCCGAAATTGTCTTCCGCAAAATCCCGTACCTGGTTGCTTGAAATATTGTTGGGATTCGATGGGTCATAACGGTAGCGGGTGAAATTGCCGTGTGCGTCTCTTTTGTACAAGCCGTTCATGCGGATGGATATCCAAAGGTTACGTTTGGAATCTTCAAACAGGCTGTAAATGTCTTCGCCAACGATTTGGCAAGTGAGCGATTTGTCTTCATTCATCCTGAACAAGCCGTCTGTAGTGCCGATCCAGTACCGGCCTTTGGAATCTTCCCGGAAACAAGTCGCATGTTGATACCGGCTCTCCAGCTTTGTGACGAAATCGAGTTTGTTTTTATCGGAATTCCAGGTGAAGACGGAGTCGGCTATGCCCACCCATATCGTTCCGTTGATGGAGGCGACGCTGTGTACGGCGGATTCTCGGAGGCGTGAGAATTTCTGTGTCCGGATGTCATAACGGATCAAAGCATAGTCGGATTCGAAGAAAACATTTCCATCTTTGTCGCCGGCGATGGAGCGTGTCCAATTGCCTGTCGGGTTAGTATCCCCGCGATGATATTCGGAAGGTTTGTAGACCGTAGTCCGGACGCCGTCGTATATGCTGATGCCTTCTTCCGTCCCGAACCACATTCTGCCTAAATTGTCCTGGTAGATTGCCATGACGGAAAGTTGCGACAGCCCTTCCCGCATGCCTATATGTTTGAAATAGATCGGATATATTCCGGTGCAGAATCCTACAAGCAAGATGAATGATATGATGGTTCTTCTCATAGTATATGATATTAGCCGTTATTTGTTTATGGGGCTAAGGTAAAGAATTTTTTCTAAAAGCATTATCTTTGCAGGCATGAAAAAGCAAGCCTTTATTTTTTATCCGCTTTTGTTGGTTTTCCTGTTGTTGCTGTTTGCCGGCGGGTTGGTTTATGGTGCCGTCTCGATACCGGTAGAAAGTGTGGTGAATATATTGCTGGGAGAAGGGACTGAGCGGCTTGCGTGGCAAAATATTGTGCTGCAGAGCCGTTTTCCCCAAGCCGTGACGGCTTTGTTGGCTGGTGCTTCGCTGGCTGTTAGCGGATTGTTGCTACAGACATTGTTCAGGAATCCGCTTGCCGGTCCTTCTATCCTCGGAATCAGTGACGGGGCCAATCTGGGTGTTGCCGCTATCATGCTCTATTTCGGTGGTACGTTGAGTACGGTAACCGATTTGCCGATCAGTGGCTATCTGGCGGTTATCCTGGCTGCCTTTAGTGGCGCGGCTTGTATTTTAGGATTGATTATTTACTTTTCGGCAAAGGTGAAGAATAACGTTATGCTGCTGATCATCGGTATCATGATCGGCTATCTCGCCTCGTCATTGATTTCGGTCCTGAATTATTATGCTTCGACAGACAAGGTTCATGCATTTGTGATGTGGGGATTGGGAAACTTCTCCGGAGTGTCTTTGCAACAGTTGCCCTATTTGGCCGGTTTCACTTGTGTCGGGTTACTATTGGCCATTCTTTTGATAAAACCTCTGAATGCATTGCTCTTGGGAGAAATGTATGCCGCCAATTTAGGGATCAAGATCAAGCGGACGCGCATCCTGATCCTGTTGTGTACGGGCCTGCTTACTGCGACTACGACTGCCTTTTGCGGTCCGATCTCCTTTATCGGGCTGGCAGTCCCGCATGTCGCGCGTTTGATGTTAGGTTCTTCTAATCATAAGATGCTGGTTCCCGTTACGCTGCTGACCGGTTCTTGCATGGCGTTGCTTTGCAATTTGCTGATGGTGCTGCCGGGCACTCATAACATTCTGCCGCTGAATGCCGTGACTCCGATGCTTGGCGCTCCGGTGATTATTTATGTGATTGTGAATCGGAAGAATATCCAATACTTTGACTGATAGGCGTATGACAAAAATAGCTGCAATAGAAACAATAGGGCTCGGCATCGGTTACCTGCTGAAAGGCGGCAAGCGGAAAGTTGTCCATGACGATTTGAACCTGCAACTCGTCTCCGGCGAAGTGACCTGTTTGTTGGGACTGAACGGTGCCGGCAAATCGACGCTGCTCCGTACACTTTGTGGTTTCCAGCCTCCGCTCGGCGGGGAGATACGTTTGATGGGAAAACCGCTCTCCGGTTATTCTCAGGCGAACTTTTCCTTGACTGTAGGTGTTGTACTGACGGAAAAAACGAATGCGGGAGGAATCACGGTCTATGAGTTGGTTTCGTTGGGAAGACATCCTTATACTGGCTTTTTCGGACAGTTGAAGAAGGCGGATCGTGCTATCATCGAGCAATCGCTCGAAGCTGCCGGTATAGCTCATAAAGCCCAAAACTATGTTTCGGAGCTGAGCGACGGTGAACGTCAGAAGGCTATGATCGCCAAGGCGCTCGCCCAACAGTGCCCGATTATTCTGCTGGACGAACCGACAGCCTTTCTGGATGTGACCAGCCGTATCGAGACGATGGTTTTGCTGCATCGCCTGGCTGTCGAGCAAGAGAAGGCGATTTTGCTCTCCACCCACGACCTGGATTTAGCTATTCAGATGGGCGATTGTCTGTGGTTGCAGGAGAAAGGGCGCCCGATGGCTTGTGGAACTCCGGAAGACTTGATTATGAGCGGGGCTTTCGAATCTTTTTTCAGCAAGGAAGGAATCGTTTTCGATCCGGCTACTGGGAAGTTGAATACGGAAGCCCCCGCGTCGCCTGTCGGTGTGGAAGGTGAGCCTTTGACTGCTTATTGGGTCGGAAATGCCCTTATGCGTAATGGCTACCGTCCTTCGCCTGTAAAGGAAGGGCAGTTGAATATCTCTTGCATGGGACCGCATGAGCTGGCCGTGGCTTTGCCCGATGGTGGCAGGAAAGAGTTTCGGACGGTAGCGGAACTTGTCTCTTTCATCAGCATGAGAAAAAGTTTTCATGCTGATGAAAATAAATTTTCTCCCGGTGAAAATAAATTTTCCTGCAGGTGAAAATAAATTTTCATCAGAAGGAACAGAAGTTTTATTTAAGATTAAAAGGTATAAATATGGCAAACGAAATAACGTGGCGGCTGGAGCATGAGAAGATCGGCCGGTTGTTGTTGCATTATGCGATACCGGCGGTGATCGGTACGATGGTGAATGCTCTTTATAATATTGTCGACCGTATCTTTATCGGGCAGGGAGTCGGCCCGCTGGCGATGGCCGGACTGACGCTGACATTCCCTATCCTGTTATTCCTCCAGGCGTTCGGAATGCTTGTCGGGGCAGGTGCCGCGACTCGTGTGTCCATCCATTTGGGACGAAAGGCAAATGACATGGCGGAGAAAGTTTTGGGAAATGCATTGACCCTGACGTTCATCATAACGCTCGTTACGGTGGTTCCCTGTATGATCTGGATGGACGATTTGCTGCTCGCTTTCGGAGGAAGTGAACAGACGATCCCGTATGCAAGGGATTATCTGAATATCGTAGTCCCGGGGACGCTCCTGACTTCGCTTAGCTTCGGGTTCAATGCAGTTATGCGTGCTTCGGGATATCCGAAAAAAGCGATGTTCACCATGCTGATCGGAGCGGTAACCAATGTGATACTCGATCCTATATTTATCTTTTGGCTGGACATGGGTATTAAAGGGGCGGCCATTGCGACGATCATCTCGATGTTGCTCTGTACTCTTTTTGTGATGAACCATTTTATCCAGAAAGACAGTATAGTCCGTTTCCGGAAAGGTACGCTCAAACTGGAAAAGCATGTGGTTTGGAATATCCTGACGATCGGCATTTCGCCTTTTGCCATGCAGTTGGCAGGAAGTTTGGTGGTGGTGATCCAGAACTATGCGCTCAAACGACACGGAGGAGATTTGGCGTTGGGGGCAAACGGTATTATCACCAGTGTCGGGATGCTCTTGGTGATGCTGATTATCGGAATCGCGCAAGGAATGCAGCCGATTGTCGGTTTTAACTTCGGGGCAAAGAAATATCAGCGCGTTCAGGAAACATTGCGGCTGGTGATCATAACCTCTACCATTATCATGGGAATCGGTTGTTTTTGCAGTGTGGCATTCCCGGAACTGATAGCCCGTGCCTTTACGAACGATCCGGCTTTGTTGGATGTCACGGCAAACGGTCTGCGGATCAGTTTGCTGGTGTTTGTTGTCGTAGGTTCGCAGATATCGATCAGCCAGTTCTTCCAGAGTATCGGAGTGGCCTGGAAAGCTATGTTTTTGAGTTTGAGCCGGCAAGTGTTGTTCCTGATACCGGCGATGTTGCTGTTCTCGCACTTTTGGGGATTGGACGGAGTCTGGTATGCTGCGCCTTTCTCTGATTTTGTCGCAGCCGTAACAGCTTGGTTCTTCCTGTGGAATCATGTTAAAAACATGAAAAGAAAGAGTTTGAATTGAACTTTTTACTATCTTGTTTGTCTACTATATGAAAATGGATTAATTAGGTTTCAACTAAAAGAATGAGAAATATGAAAAGAGTATTATTGTTATTGGCTGTCCTGCTTTTTAGTGCAGGAACGATGATGGCACAGCAGGATAAAGCAGCTGATAAGGCTGCCAAAAAAGCCGAGAAAGAAGCAAGAAAAGCCGCCGAGGCTGCAGAACAGATGGCTTTGTTCGAACAAGGCGTACAAGCGCTGAATGAGAAAGACTTTGTGTTGGAAGCCGAACGCGTAGAGTTTAAGCGTGGACAATTCGTCTATGTGACTCCGAGTACGAACTTCGTTTCCATGAAAGGCGACCGTGCTACTATCCAGTTGGCTTTCAATACCGCAGCTGCCGGTCCGAACGGAATCGGGGGTATCACGGTCGACGGGAATGCTTCGAATATAGAAATGAAAACAGATAAGAAAGGAAATGTTACATTCAGTATGATGGTACAAGGTGTTGCAGTCTCCGCCAATGTGACGATCCGTATGGTGAAGGGCACGAACAAATGTACGGCAACCGTAAGTCCGAACTTCAACAGCAACCGTATTTCATTCACCGGTTACCTGTATCCGTCGGATCAGTCCAACGTGTTTAAAGGACGCTCCATCTAAGGTGTAGAAATCTTTTGTTCAGGAAAAGCTGCTTTCGGAAAGGAAGGCAGCTTTTTTTATGCAACGTATTTTATATCTTTGCCTGTCAAAATATCATAAATATAAAAGTCATGCAGTTAGCAATAGATCAGAAAGACATAGATAAGTTCCTGATGGTGGGTGACAAGGTGCTTATCAAACCGAAGAACCCGCAGAGTCAGACAAAGTCAGGATTGTACCTGCCGCCTACGATTCAGCAGGAGAAGATACAGAGCGGCTATATCATCAAGGTCGGTCCCGGCTTCCCGCTTCCTTCCCAGAGTGAAGAACACGAAGTATGGGAAAAAAAGAAAGAGGGCGAAGTGCATTACCTTCCATTGCAGGCACATGAAGGCGATCTGGCTGTATTTCTGCAGAATGCGGCCTACGAGATCAGCTTTAACGAAGAGAAGTTTCTGATTGTCCCTCATTCGGCTATTTTGATGTTGGTACGTGACGAAGGTTTGTTCGAATAACTCCTTTTTGTTTGGCAAAATACTATGCTATCCAGTTTTTTGATGTATTTTTGCAACCAAATCAACAAGACTAACTATCAACAGTAGCGATTATAATGAATAAAATTGTAAGTAAAGAACATTTCTCTGCCAACGTAGTGAAACTGGAAGTGGAGGCGCCTTTGATTGCCCGTTCCCGCAAGGCAGGCCACTTTGTTATCGTGAAGGTAGGTGAGAAGGGCGAGCGTATTCCTCTGACCATTGCCGGAGCTGATACCACGAAAGGAACCATCACGCTCGTGATCCAAGCTGTAGGCGGCTCGTCGAAAAAAATATGCGGGCTGAATGTCGGCGATTATATTACCGACCTGGTCGGCCCGTTGGGGCAAGCCACTCATGTCGAGAAAGTCGGTACGGTCGTGTGTGCCGGCGGTGGTGTCGGTGTGGCTCCTTTGTTGCCGATCGTAGAGGCTTTCCATAAGGCAGGCAACCGTGTGATCGTGGTGCTGGCCGCCCGGACAAAAGACCTGGTGATCTTGGAAGAGCAGATGCGAGCCAATTCCGATGAGGTGATCGTGATGACGGACGATGGTTCTTACGGTACAAAAGGCCTGGTGACGAATGGTGTGGAAAGTGTGATTAACCGCGAAAAGGTGGATCTGTGCGTAACGATCGGACCGGCTGTCATGATGAAATTCGTCTCTGCCCTGACGAAGAAATACGAGATACCGACGGTTGCTTCCCTGAATACGATTATGGTGGACGGGACCGGAATGTGTGGCGCTTGCCGTATCACGGTCGGCGGAAAGACGAAATTCGTTTGTGTGGACGGGCCGGAATTCGACGCTCACCAGGTAGACTTCGACGAGATGCTGATGCGCCTCGGTGCTTATAAAGATATAGAAAAGAAATAACGAAACCACAGTAAACATAATGACAACAGAAGAACTGATCGCTGCCCGTCGTGCCGAACCGTGGAGAGAAGCACTGCGTAAAAGCAAAAAAAATAAAGAGCGCACGGATATTCCCCGTGTGAAAATGAATGAACTGGATGCGGAATACCGCAGCCATACCCGTCTCGAAGAGGTGAACCTCGGATTGACGAAAGAACAGGCTATGCAGGAAGCCCAGCGTTGCCTGGACTGTCCGACCCCGACCTGTATGCAGGGATGTCCGGTGAGTATCAATATCCCGACTTTCATAAAGAATATCGAAAGGGGCGAGTTTCTGGAAGCAGCCAAGGTGTTGAAGGAAACAAGCGCGTTGCCGGCTGTTTGCGGCCGCGTATGTCCGCAGGAAAAACAGTGCGAAAGCAAGTGTATCCATCTGAAGATGGGTAAACCGGCTGTCGCTATCGGTTACTTGGAACGTTTTGCCGCCGATTACGAACGGGAAAGCGGAAACATTTCCGTCCCGGAAGTGGCGGAGAAGAACGGCATTAAGATCGCCGTTGTCGGTTCAGGTCCTGCCGGTCTTTCGTTTGCCGGCGATATGGCGAAGCGCGGCTATGACGTGACGGTGTTCGAGGCGTTGCACGAGATAGGCGGTGTATTGAAGTACGGTATTCCCGAATTCCGTTTGCCCAATAAGATCGTGGATGTCGAAATCGAAGGTCTCCGCAAGCTGGGAGTGAAGTTCATGACAAACTGTATTGTCGGCAAGACGATCAGCTATGACGACCTGCATGCAGATGGTTTCAGAGGCATCTTCGCCGCCAGTGGAGCCGGACTTCCTAACTTCATGAATATTCCGGGCGAGAACCTGGTCGGAGTGATGTCGTCCAACGAATACCTGACACGTGTCAACCTGATGGATGCCGCCAATCCGGAAAGCGATACGCCTGTTTTGCAGGGCAAGAAGGTGGCAGTCATCGGAGGCGGCAATACGGCAATGGACTCCGTTCGTACGGCCCGTCGCTTGGGAGCCGAACGTGCCATGATCGTCTACCGGCGTAGCGAAGAAGAAATGCCTGCCCGTCTGGAGGAAGTAAAACATGCCAAAGAAGAAGGTGTGGAGTTTATGACGTTGCATAATCCGATTGAATATATCGGAGACGAACGGGGACGTGTCAAACAGATGCGTTTGCAGAAGATGGAATTGGGCGAACCGGATGCTTCCGGACGTCGTCGTCCTGTGCCTGTCGAAGGAGCGATTGAAACGATCGACGTGGATGAAGTGATCGTCAGTGTCGGCGTTTCTCCCAACCCGCTTATCCCGCGTGCTTTCCAGGGATTGGAAGTGAGCAAGAAAGGAACAATCGTAGTTAATGAAGAGAATATGCGTTCTGCCTTGCCCGACGTATATGCCGGTGGCGATATCGTCCGTGGCGGTGCAACCGTAATCCTGGCAATGGGCGACGGCCGTAAAGCTGCCGCTGCGATGGATGAGGCGTTCAAAAAGGGTGGATGTAGTTGAATAGGATAGAGACAGAAAACAGGGTGTGCCGAAGGTGACCAAGAATCGGTGGATATGACTTTTGGCACATCTTCTAATAATAAGAAGTGTATGAGATCGATTATAACTTTGTTGATTATCTGCTTTGGTCTCGCTACAGTACATGCACAATCCATCGATTCTCTATTTGCCTTATTGGAAAAGCAGAAAACCCTTGATGTTGAAGATGCGAATGAATTGATCCGGTTGCTGGACGAAGAAGAATATGCCGACAGTCTTTATCGGTTCACGTCTGAATCCGAACAGAAAGAAATGAGATTGCGCATATATAGCAACGTCGCTTATTATTACTATATGAAATCGGCTTTCCAAGCGTCTGTGCAACTGACCGAGAAGGCGATATCACTTGCCCAAGAATTACGCGATACACTGGCATGGAGTGATAATCTCGCCCAACAGTCCATCTCTTACCAGCGGTTGGGAAATTTGGAAATGGCCATACGGACAACGCTCGATGGACTATACTTGGACAGTTTGCTGCAAGATACATTACGCTTGAGTAGCACGTATAACAATCTGGCCGGTTTATACCTGACCGCCCAACGGCCGGAAGATGGCAAACAATATATCGATCATGCGATAGAGTTGGAGCATTCGCAGGCTCATCCTGAAAAATTATCTATCCGGTACGGTATGGCTGCTGAGCTTTATGTGAAACTGGGCCTATTGCCGGAAGCACTCGATTTTGCTTGCAAAGCCTATGCGCTGGATATGAAATCTGGTGATACCCTGAAGATCGCTCGGCGCCTGTCACAGATGGGAGATGTATATGCAGCCATGCAGAATTTGGACGAGGCGGAGAAGGTCTATCGCAAATCATCCGAATTATTGGAACTGTTGGATGAACGGACATCGCTTGCAATCAACTACAAACAAATGGGAGGACTGCATATCCGGAAAGGCAATCTCTCGCTTGCCATCCGCTATTTGGAGAAAAGTGCCACGATAGCGGAGGAGATAGGAAACAAATATTTGCTTCGTCTGGTCTATGAAAAATTGTACCGGCTTTACAGACCGGATCGTCCGGCTCTGGCATTAGAGTATATGGAAAAGTTCTCTCAGTTGAAAGACAGCCTCTATACGGAAAAGACGAACCGTCTGTTGAGCGATTATCAGGTGAAGTACGAAACGGCGAAGAAAGATGCCACTATCCACCGGCAAGAATTACAATTGAAAGAGCACCGGTATATGTTGACGATTGCTGCCTGTATGATTCTTTTTATGCTCTTGACCGCATTGGTGATATTCTTTTATTTCACCAAATACCGCCGATTGGTCTGCCGTGAACGAAAATTGAATCGGCAGAAAGAAAAGATGATCTCTATCCTGTCGCATGACATAAAAAACCCGCTGGTTACACTCCTGGCTGCTATGCGCATGTTCGACAAAAGTGTGGATGTTTCGCAACCGGCCTTACGCGAACAAAGCCGGTCTATGCTGACTGCCATGCACCGACAGCTGCAATTGGTTGACAATCTGCTTTGTTGGGCTAAATTGCAATCTGGGCAATGGCTTTGCGATTGTATCCGTATGGATATCCGTCCGGTCGTGGACGAAGTGGAAAAACAATTGAAACTGTCTTTTTCATTGAAAGGATGTGTTCTTGTTAACAAGCTACCGACGCAGGCTGTCATCGTCTGTGCCGATCGCCAGATGGTGACCATTGTCCTGCGCAATCTGTTGCAGAACGCCATAAAATATTCTTATCGGGATGGACATATCTATCTGTCAGCCAAAGAAGAACTCACAGGTTGGTGCATTACGATACGCGATGAAGGTATCGGCATCACCCCCGATATACGGCATCAATTGCTTATGCAGCAATCCGGAACCACCGTAAAAGGAACAGCCGGGGAGGAAGGCGCCGGCATCGGGCTTTCCATCTGCCGGGAACTGGTTCGACTTTGTGGTGGAACTCTTACGTTGGATCGCCATTCGGAGAAAGAAGGTGCATCATTCAATCTCACGCTTCAAAAAGGAGATAACAATGGATAAAGACCCCATACGTGTCGTGATGGTAGACGACCACCGGTTGTTTTGCCAGGCCATGATCTCGTTGCTCAATGGCTACCGAGACCGAATAACCGTTGTTGGTACTTGTTGTAACGGCGAACAAATGAAAACTTGTCTGCAACAACAGCCTGCCGATGTGCTTCTGCTGGATATTATAATGCCGGGAGAATCCGGCATACAACTGCTGCGTTTCCTGCAAAAGAACTATCCCGACCTGCCAGTCTTGATGCTTTCTACCCTAACATCGGCCGGAGTCGTGCAAGAAGCCATACAAATCGGGGCGAAAGGTTTTCTGTCCAAATCGACAGACGAGGAAGAATTCATTGAGGCGATCGAATCTGTTTATGAGGGAGCGCCCTATTACGGTAAAGACATAGCGCAGATATTATACGATGTAACCCTGTCAAAATCTTTGAAACAGGAAATCTTGACACCCCGCGAACAGGAAATTGTATCACTCTGCTCGGAAGGAATAACCTGCAGCCAAATTGCAGACCGGTTACATATCAGCGTTCGCACGGTTGATACGCATAAAACGGCTATTTTTCGTAAATTAGATATTCATAGCTCGGTCGAATTGGTGCGTTACGCACTTTCCCATGGCATTATTACTCTCTGAAGAGATCTGAAAATATACGAGAATTTACGTATTGATCAACGAAATCCGGCTGCTTATTTTTGTTGATGCGAGTTGTGCAAAAGTGTAGAATGATCATGAAAAAACACATATTTGTCTTATTTATCCTAATCTTAGGAGTTTCAGTCCTGTTTGCATGCCGGAAAAATGACGTGCTTTCATATTCGGAAAAAGAAAAGAAAGAGATCGATGCGGTTATACAGAAAAATCAAAACATAGATTCATTATCAGTCTTGCTCGATAGGTTTAAAAAAGAAAAGAACCTGTACGGGCAAGTTGCCGTTTATGAAAAGACTGGCAAGATATATCGTGAAAACGCATCTTTTGAAAATGCCATCCGATGCCATGAAAACAGCCTGGAAATAGCCTCCTTGATGAATGACACGCTTGAGATCATAGAAGCACTGAATAACATGGGTACCAACTATCGGCGTCTTGGCATATTGGCTGATGCTTCCGAATACCATTTCAAAGCATTGAATCTGATCGAAAGAATGGGAGAAAGTACGTATGCCATTAAGAAAAGTCGGCTGGTTGCTCTCAATGGTATCGGAAATATTTATCTCACGTTGGGAAACAAAGAGGCTGCTGAAAAAATATTTCGCCAGTCGCTTGCCGGAGAAAAAGAATTAAACAGTGCATTGGGACAAGCAATCAATACCGCTAATATCGGCTCTATCTTTGAAGATAGAGGACAATACGATTCAGCCTATGTCTATTACCAACAGTCCTTGTTCTTCAATCGACTTGCAAAATCCGATTTAGGAGTATCTCTTTGCTATAACCATTTCGGGCACTTGCATGAGAACAAAGGTGAATTGGAAGAGGCACTCGTCAACTACCATAAAGCCTATGATATAATGAAGGAGAAAAGCGATCGTTGGCATTGGCTGGAGTCGTGTATTTCCATGACACGCGTGCTTCTTTTGCAAAACAAGACCGCTCAAGCGCAAACCTATCTGGAGCAAGCGAGGTGCACGGCTCAAACCATCCATTCGCTCGAACATCTGAGTGCCATACATAAATTGGATTATCTGTACTTTTTGAAAAAAAACGACTGCAAACGAGCGTTGGAGAACTACATACGGAGTCACATCTATGCCGACAGCGTGAATAATAAAGAAAATATCAACCATATTCAAAACTTGAGAGTAAATCATGAAAGAGAAAAAAGCTTCCAGGAAATGAATATTGTCAGGCAAAATTATATGGAAGAACAGCGCAATAAGCGGATCATCCTTGTTGTAAGCCTTTTGGCGTTATTGATGACTTGCTCCGTCATCATGTTCCTTTGGTATGCTTTACAAATGAGGTCGAAGACAAATCGTGCTTTGCGACAGATGGAACAAATGCGTACCAGTTTTTTTACCAATATCACACACGAATTTCGTACACCCCTCACTGTTATCTTAGGCTTGGTGGAGCAAATGCAGAAAATGGAGGCCGGTAAAGGAGAGATTGAACGTTACCTTCATTCTGTCCAACGACAGGGTAGTAACTTGTTGGAGTTGGTAAATCAATTGCTCGAGATGTCAAAGCTTATGGTAAAGGCAGACCATAAACAGTGGTATAGGGGAAACGTTGTCGCATACATACGCATGACACTGGATTGTTATCGAGAATATGCCGGTTCACACGACATAAACCTGCAGTTTATTCCTGAATCGAACAGCATTGAAATGGATTTTATTCCGGAATATTTTAATAAGATAATGCGCAATTTGCTTTCCAATGCCCTGAAATATACACCGACCAACGGTGTTATCAGGGTAGAGATGGAGAAAGACGAATCGTTATTGATATTGCAAGTTTTCAATACCGGAAACGAAATCCCGGAAGAAGACATATCCCGGATCTTCGAAACGTTCTACCAAGGATCTAATAACGATAAACAGATCGGAACGGGTATCGGTCTTCCGTTTATCCGCCAGATAGTAGAAAGCATGAACGGGAACATCGTTGTTGGCAACAAGAAAGGCGAAGGAGTCGTTTTTACAGTTCGTCTGCCTCTCAATCAGATCACTGTCAACAGCTTGCCTTGGGAAGAAGGTATTGCCGCTGCAGAACTGTTCACGGAGAAAAAAGAGAAAGAGGTGGGCCGGACAGAAATGGATTGCATTGAAGACAATCTCCGTCCTTCTATCTTGATTGTGGAAGATAATCCGGATATTTCATTTTACATCAGCACTTTGTTGAAAAATAAATATAATCTTTACTACGCCTCCAATGGCAAAGAGGGGATAGATAAAGCAAAAAGTTGTATGCCCGATCTGATCCTCACCGACCTGATGATGTCGGGTATGGATGGATATGTTCTTTGCCATGAAATCCGGCAGTCGGAAATACTGAATCATATCCCGATCATTATCATCACGGCAAAAAGTGATGCGACAGACCGTATTCACGGATTGAAGGAAGGTGCAGATGCTTTTCTGCTGAAGCCATTCAATGCGGATGAATTGCTCGTCCGTGTCGAGAAATTGTTGGAGCAGCGCCGGCTGTTGCGCAACAAATACTCCAAGGCTTTGCAAGAAGGTTCCGAGCAAAACGTGGAATTAACTCCGGGAAATCGTGATTTCTTGAACCGCCTGACTGCTATTATCCATTGCCATTTGAGCAATAAAGAGTTGAATGCAGATTTGATTGCCGATAAAGTTTGCATGAGCAGGACGCAACTGAATCGGAAAGTTCGTGCAATCACCGACTGTACAGCTACCACCTATATACTCCGGATCCGGATGGAAAAAGCCAAACGCCTACTATCTTCTACCGAACAGCCTATCGGAGATATCGCCATGGCTTGCGGTTTTGAAGACACCAGTTATTTCGCACGTGTATTCAAACAAATGTTTGATTTTACGCCTACCCAATTCAGAAAAACACCTCGATCGTAGGTATAGGTAAAGATTTAAGGTGTATCGGTTTTTTAGGGGAAATAGGATAATTAAACTAGTGATAATTAACGGTGTAATGATTTTTTTTGTACGAAAAATCCTAATCGTACTACTGGGAAAAGATCTGATAATCCTGATTTTTGGTCTGAAAATCCTAACCTGCGGTCATGAATGGAAATACATTTGCTTCTGGAGTTTTCAAGGGAGACATATATAAAGCTATATACATGAAAAAAAGAATCATTTCTCGGATCATTTTTGTGAGTTTTTTTACCATGACTCTGTTCCTGCAAGGGCATTCAACGTTGACTGTGAGTCAGGCTTTGGATAGTGACCTTTTCTATTATCAATGGGAAGGGAAGATTAAGAACCAGGAAGTACATCTGGCTTGTGCCCGGCAGGATAAAGTGCTGATTGGCGAACTGATGCTGAAAGACGGGACGAACATGGAATTTCTTCGTGTATTGGGAATGATTGATGCAGATGGTGAAATTTTGTTTAAAGCTTATGATCTGAACAATATTTGTGTTGTCAGAATGACATTTTGGGGACATATCGCAGGGAAAACGTTGGAGTGGTTCGATGAAGAAACTCAATCCGAATATAAGCTCCATACCTATAAAGGAGATGTCCGCTATGCCATGAATCGTGAAGCGGGCGCTTATTGCAGCCCCTTTTCCAAATCTACGATTTATTATTTCAAAGCAGACAATCGGGAACTGGCCGGGATATACAGTTTTTACGAAATGGATGGTGTCGAAAACACCGGTCATATCGATATCTCTCGTTCGGGTGACAACCTCGAAGTGATGAATTATACCATCGACCGCATGCAAGGGGGACATCAGGCTTTGACCGAAGGAGAGAGTATCCTGGAAGGTAATACATTCAGGACACATTTGTTATCCGCAGACAATAGTGGAGAATGTGATTATGAATTCGAGGTCGTTTTTTATAACGGATTCCTTATCATTCGTACCGTATCCGGAAAATCGTATGGTTGTTTCGGACCTAATGCCGGTATTGAAGGTATTTATGTGCAAGAACCAAGTGTAGGATAATAATAACCCATAAATAAATGACAAGATGAAAAGACACAACTTTAGAATCAGTTTGCTGATGGCGTTCATGTTGCTTGCCACAGGTGTTGCTGTTGAAGCTCAATTAGGCAAAAATATCATACAACGGGCAAAAAAAGCAACGGCAACAAAGACTACCATGGCCACAGATCGTACTGTAAACAAGAGTCTCGACAAAGGATTTGAGGCTGTCGGAAATACGGCACAAAGCACAAGAGGAGCTGTCGGTATCGGTAAAGGCAATGCTTTTTATGTAAGCCTTGAAAAAGGTAGTGCAAGAGCGGAAGGAACAAAAGAGGCTCCGATGAAAGATATTCAAAAAGCCATCGACAAAGCTTCCGATGGCGATGTGATCCGTATAGCACAAGGTAATTACCTCGGTAATATGGATCGGGGCTGGATTCAGATAAAAGGCAAATATGTCAGTCTCGAGGGAGGATGGAACGCTGACTTTACCGAACGCAACCCGACCCGATATATCACACGTATCCAACCGACCATTGACCAGCGAGGTACCATCGGACAGGGGTTACTGATGATTGAAGCGACTACCAACCGTAATGCCCAAATCGCCATTGACGGGTTGTTTTTTGATCTTGGCCTTGTACATGAATATGCAAAGGCTGACCCGACAGACGAACGTTGTGGTTGTCCGGAAGGTTGCGAGACAGGGCGTATTCTGCCGGTTGGCAATCCGCCTAATAAAACGACTCGGCTTATTGGAGGGAAAGTGGCAGGTAAACTTATTATTCGCAATTGCATGTTTCTTAACGCGTCTTTCAATGGCATCATCATGACGAACATGGGAGGTGACTGGGAAATTTATAACAATGTGTTTGTATCCAACCTGTATGCTTCTTGTGAAATAACCGGAGGTTTGAACCAGGCAACCGGAGCACATCAGTCTACTGTCGATTTCCATCACAACACTGTTTTATTCTCATGGACTACGACCAAGGAGATGGAGAGCATGGGCTACGGCTATCGCTTCCGCAACGGAGCCGACCACACGGTTCATCATAACATTTTTGGTTGCAATAATTTCGGAGCATTGGATAGTGGTTGGGACGATTCGAATCTACCGGCTGATAAACGCAAGATTTGTTCTGCCTACGACAATCTGTTTTTTATGAATAAAGGGGATATCGTCATTGCCGGAACAAGCGGAGGTAAGTGGCTTTATGTACCGGGAGAACGTTTTGATGAAGTCGAAATGTTGAAGAAATACGAAAATAATAAAGAACTTCCCGGCTCAAGCAAATTTAAGGATCGGATCGATCAAGCTTATTTGAAAGGTTTTGCCTCCCTTAAAGTAATGACATCGGAAAACTATGATGCTAATTCTGCCGCAAACCTTTACAGGGAAGCTCACGGGCTGAACAAACAGGGTACATCTACCACGCGCGTGTCAATGTACGGTAACCGTTACAATTTTGACAAAGCGATAGAATTGTTCGGAGCAGAGCAAGGATATGGAGCACAGAACCTTGCTGGTAATTAGAATCAGGTTGTATGAAAATAGACTATAAACACTAACTATACTAAATTATATTATGGCATATCAAGAAACGAAAACAATAGGATATGGAACGAGACTGTCTAATTCGATAAAAGGTATCGGGGCTAGTTTTCTGATGTTATTGGCTGGGACTGCTTTGCTTTGGTGGAATGAGGGGCGTGCGGTAAAAACAACCAAAATGTTGGAAGAGGCCCAAAAGACAGCTCTACATGTGGAAGACGTGTCTAAGGTAGATCCTGCTTTAAATGGAAAACTGATACATGCCACTGCTTTCACACAAACGAATGATTCTCTCTGCGACGGGATTTTTGGCGTTGGGGCTGTGGCGATCAAACTGGATCGTAAAGTACAATACTATCAATGGGTGGAAAAGTCACGTACGGAAACCAAAGATAAGATTGGAGGAGAGAAGGAAGAGGTGACGACTTATTCTTATAAGAAGCAATGGGTCGGTCGCCCGGTCAATTCTTTGGAATTCAAAGATACTGATTATCAAAAGAAGAATTTTGTCCTGATGAATGTGGACAGTGAAAGTTTTACGGCTGAAGATGTGACATTTGGAGCTTATCAGTTACCTGAATCCATGATTCGTTCTATTTCAGGAACGATACCGATGGAATTGAATTTCGATGAAGAGTTGCTGATACAATGGAACCGAGACATAAAAATAGCCTTTAATGATCTGGGTATACAGCCTGAAAGGGCAGTAGCTATGGTTTCCAATAAAGAAAAATCGGTGGCAGAAGAGGATTCGATGGAGCAGGTTGTCGGTGCGAAGCTCGATTATGTTCATGTAAAAGGAAACGTTCTTTATTTCGGGAAAAATCCAAACAGTCCGCAAATTGGCGATATGTCTGTTACGTTCACAAAAGTATTGCCGGGCGAGGCTTCGGTCATAGCAGAGGTGAATGGTTCCAATTTACAATCGTTTACGGCTAAAAACGGTGAAACACTTTCTGTTCTGACTATGGGTATGTTAAGCATGGATGAAATGTTTCAAAATGAACATGCAAGTAATACGATCATGACATGGGTATGGCGTTTTGTTGGATTGTTCTTGGTTATCGGTGGATTGAAAGGAATTTTTGGAATCTTGACCACGTTATTAAAAGTATTACCGTTCCTGGCTGATATTGTTGGACTGGGAGTTGGTTTGGTTTGCAATGTATTAGGTTTTGTGTGGTCTCTTCTTGTAATCGCTATTGCATGGCTGTTCTACCGTCCGGTTATTGCCTATATCTTATTGGTTGCCATCCTTGTTCTCATCGTGTTCTTGACGAGAAAGGGGAGAGAGAAGAAGAAAGCAGAAGCAGTTGTTATTTGATGCATTGGGGGTGATCCGTTTTTATTGGTTTATTATTTTTGTGGTTTAGAAGCTTGGATTTTAATATGAAAATAAATCTGTTTTTTATTCTATCGCTGGCATGTGCCCTGAATATCAGTGCACAGACGCGAAAGGTGCATATCCTGTCGGTCAACGACATGCATGCTGCTGTCGAGCGTTTTCCGCAGTTGGCGGTTGTGGTGGACAGCCTGCGTGCCCTCTACCCGGACTTACTGTTGTTGTCGGCGGGTGATAACCGTACAGGAAACCCCGTAAATGATATGTATCCTGAAGTATGTGGTCCGATGGTTGCATTGATGAATGCAGTCGGGTTCAACTATTCGACTCTCGGCAATCATGAGTTTGATGACGGTATCGATGCCTTGCGCACAGTGGTGAACAACTCGAATTGCCGCTATTTGTGTGCCAATATCAATGTACCCGATTCATTGCGGCTTCATATTGAACCGTTTCGTATCATCCGGTGTGGCGACATACGCATTGCTTTACTTGGTCTCGTACAAGTGGGTGAAAATGGTTATCCCGATGCGCACCCGAAAAAATTCTCAACGGTTACATTCCGTGATCCGATAGAAGTTGCACGTGAATATGCGTGGTTGCGTCAGGTAAGCGATGTTTTTATCGTTCTATCGCATAACGGTTTTGAGGATGACATGAAATTTGCCGAGGCTTTTCCTGAAGTAGATGTGATTATCGGAGGGCATTCGCATACACGTGTCGACGGAACGCAGTTGTTCGACGGGGTACTCATTACACAGGCACAACGCGACTTGAAATATGCGACGGAAACAACCATTACGCTCGAAAATAGAAAGATCGTTGATCGTCAGGCTGAATTAATCAACATCGCCGACTATTCGCGTAAGAAACCTGAAATACAAGCCATGGTCGATAGATTCAGCGACAATGAAACATTGAACCGCGTCTTGACAACTGCTTCCGAATTTACCTGTAAAGAAGAACTCGGTTGTCTGATGGCTGATGCCATGCGTGTGCAGACAAACGCTGACATTGGCGTGCAAAATTCGGGAGGCGTGCGTTATGAGACAAAGCCGGCGGGCAATTTCACGGTGGGCGATGTCTATCGCCTCGATCCGTTTGGCAATGAGCTGGTGATGTACACCCTTAGTGGTGTCGAGGTCTTGGAGATGCTTGCTGCCGTATGTCGTGCTGATGATTACGGCCCGGCCTATGTCTCAGGTATCCGGTATGAAATCTTATTAGGTAAAGACAACAAGGAGGTGAAGAAAGTGGTAGTGAAGATGCCCGACGGTTCAAAGTTCGACCGCAAACGTTCTTATCGCGTTGTGATGAGTTCATACATAGCCTCGGTCGCCGATTATAAAAAAGCAGACGAGGGACAGAACTTGTCTCTCGTCAGTTCGGATCAACTTATCAAATATCTAGAACAACAGGAAAAGGTGGATTACAAAGGAGTGAAACGGATCATACCGGTTAAACTGCAACGACGAAACGGTAATATCAACAGTAAAGGAGAACCACAGCAGCAGCTGAGACAACCTAAAACGATGCTTTCGTTCTCATACAGCAGACAAGGTACGATGGCCCGCGGACAGTCCTATTCCGTCACGCGCAACGGTGACAAGGCCCTTGTACAGATCCATGAATATGCCGATGAATACCAATTTATTGTCGATACAACCATATTTGCAGATTTGCAAGCCATTATCGATAAATACAAAATGTATACATATAAAGAAAGTTACCATTCTGAATTTGATGTGCTTGACGGTGAATCATGGAGCTTCAACGTGCGTTATGACGATCATAAACGGTCTATTTCTTCAAGTGGCGAAAACGAATGGCCCGCCAAAGACAGCCACAAAGCATTTCATGAAATCCAACACTATTTTGAAGATAAAAAAATGAATACGCACATTCCTTATTGTTTACCATTCGTTTTTGACTACTTTTCAATGAGTCCTTATATGCTTATTGAGCCAGTTTTAGCCGGTTCTATGTTTAACTTTTAAAATCTCGATGAAAAATTACCGAGGTATTGAATGAAATAAGTAAAAAATATGCAGGCTATATTGTTAATAACCATCTGTTTGAAATTATTCATCAGATCCTAATCATTGAAATTTTATCCATTTCCTTCAGCCGTAACCAAGTGAGGATTAACCCCCATAGACGGTTTACGGCTGAAGGAGACCTGAACAAGCTGATGGATTATTCCATTTCAGCACTTGAGATTTTCTTATTTAGCTCTGTTTGTTTATTATTATCCCAATATTTACAGTCAAGTTCAAAAAATGTAGAAGTATAAGGCTTTGCCAGTTCTGTTTTGATGACAATTACTTCGTACAGATTACTTATACTATCCAAACGTGCTATAAGATGATCATGTTTTATGCTTTTTATTTCTGAAGAAAGGAGAACTTCTTCTATTTTTGTTTTTAATTGATTTATCCCTAAACAAAAACGATCATCCAAATAAGATAATTCTTTATCTTGATAGATATGGGCATACACATGAGGAGAGTGATCAAGCATTTTTTTCACAATACTTAAAACATCCACATAAGACTCTTGTGCATATAAAGTAGTGATCCCTTTTTTTGCTTGTAACGGATAGGCCATATCTGTCACAACAATCCAATTACGATGTCCCAATAAAGGAAGTTTTTCCTTTAATACTGTTTGCCAGTCCGTTTGATTCCGAACTGTATCTTTTTGAATGCAACTTCCAGATAAGAACAAACAAATGAACAAAAGATATATAATAGATTTATTCATAATTCTATCGTTTTATTGTTTGTTTATCTCCTTCTTTCAAGTCAACATGTTTTAATTTCATTTCCTTTTTATTACCGATAGTAAGCGATTTCAATTGGAGCGAACCGCTGATGACTTCGATGGTCACATCATTATCGGTGACCTGAATAGTTCCCCACGCGTAACCGTTGCTCCAAAAATATTTACCAGAGCGGTCTGTAATTTTCATACTTTTATCGACTCCTGAATATTGGAAATCGCTTAAAGCGATAATAGCAGACCAGCTTGCCATCGAACGAGCATAATGATGTCCGCATTCTGGTTCACTGAAAGGATTCCGTTTAGCTCCATCATGACGGTCGCGTACGGATTGAATACAGGTGAGAGCGTCTTTTTCCATGCCTTCGTAGAGCATACCTACAGCCGCACAGTATTCAAATCCGGTCATAACTTCAGCAAAATAAGGGAATGGAACTTCCAGGCGACCTTTAGGCCAAGAGGCCATAAGCAATCCGGATTCATTACCCATTGCATAAGAACGCATATTATTGAAATGGCGACTGAAGTCCGTGACATAATTGTATTTCATGATACTGTTCATGCTTGTCCGGATATGTTCTTTGTTTCCCAAATAACCCAATCCGCACAGATGGGCCATATATTGGCCGACCAACTGGTCTACCAGGCAACCGGAACCTAATTGAAAGGCCGGGATTTTAACATTCGGGTCGTTCATGTCTAAGTATTCGAATGTTTTCGGGTCGGTAATTTTATGTTCATAATATTCACCATTGAACAGGTTTTCGTCCATCCAGTTGCTTCCTTTTTCGAACAGCGTATGACATTTTTTTGCGAAGTCTTTCTCTTTCATGGCTGTAGCCATCTCCTCCGCAGCCTTTAATGCTCCCATATACCAGAAGCCCATTTGAGGATTGGGCCCAAAATAATTCACGTCCATGGTGTTATGTTGCGAACCTTCCATTACGCCATCTTGGTTGCCATCCCACCCCTTTTCGATCCAAGCATAAGAAAGAACTTTTTTGATTTGTTTCCAGTTGTTTTTCAAAAAATCATTGTCTCCGGAAAGTTGCCACTCACGGTATATCTTCATAACGCACCCCATTTGCCCGTCAGCTGCAGCACTGTTTCCTTTATCTGCTTCACTCAAAGGGAGAGACGCTCTGAAATTCATCAAGCCGTTTTCTTTAGTTGCATAATTAAACTCCACATCGCGCATCGTTTTTGCCAATTCTCCGAATAAATAAGGTGTTGCTGTTTCATAGTTCCAGACATGTGTACAAGAACCGGCACAAGAACCAAAGCGGTCCATTACGCCTTCCCAACCCATCATATGCCCGCTCGGTAAACGAAATACGGTTTGCGACCGCAATGTTGCCAAGTTGAATAATGCAGCTTCTTTCACTACATCCGGATAAGAAGTATTAAGTAATGCGTTTACGAAAGATAGAGTTTTTTTCTCCAGTTCCGGAATTTTCGGAATAATTGTTTCTGCCGCATTCCAAGCATCCGTATACTGGTTGCTATAATAGTTGCCGACTACGGTAGAAGACCAAGCTTTTCGATTCGGGAAGTTCCAGGTAATATAGAATGTGAATGTTTCCGTACTCTGAGGAGCTATTGTTTTTTTTACGGACAGGGAAGCCATCGGATCTTCGTCTTCCTGTATGTTCCGTTCCGTCAATATGCCGTCTGCACTGAAATCGTCCCAGAAGTTTAGTATGCCGTTGTTCCAACTGTCTGCTTGGGATGAAGTACGATAGGTTACTTTTCCGGTTGCCTGAGTCGTAAGGGCAACGGTTCCCCATGCCGGGTCATTTTTGTCTACACCGTCCGAATAAAGGTAGATTCCCTTTATTCCGTTACTTTCTATGTATTTGTTTTTGTTGTCTTTTACGCCGATGGGAATGTAATCTCCTTTCCAGTCTGTACGGAATTGGCTTCCGTCTTTGCCTATGAAGTTGCGCATGGAACCGCAGATAGCAACGTCCATCGGTTGGTCGGTTGTGTTTGTGACCTCATAAGAGAGAACAGCGACTGGCAATCCGCTGGCATCGGCATCAGCCGGAATAAACGGGTTAAAGCCTTTTACTGTCACTTTCACTGGCAAATCCTTGTCTGATAAATGTACCTGCCCAAATGGATAAGCCGCATCAAAAGTAGCTTCAGCAAAGCGTGGCATGCCGTGGTGGTTGACAGGTCGGCCTTCATAATGGAGATATTCCTGGGTATATAAAGGTCCTGTCAACAAAGTTGTAGTGGCTTCCTTGTTTTGCGGCTTGGCATAGATCGCAAAAAACGGAGCATTGTTACCGGTGGTTACCGTACTGTATTTCTTTGCCGGAACATTCATGATTTCCCAATCCCGAAGCTCTCCGCGGCCGCCCAGTGATACGGTCCCCGTCCCGATACCTCCTAACGGTAATGCAATTTGGTAAAGATGTTCTTGATCATACTTTTTTAGTACCGGCCATTGTTGCGGTTTCCATTCTTGAGCTACGATAGCCTCAGAAACAAGTATACTAATCGTAAGTAATATTAATTTGTTCATATTTAAATATTAATGTAAAAAGGGGGAGTACACCATGATCCCGTATTGGTGTACCTCCCCCTTCTTGTTGATTACCAATTTGGATTTTGCCCTAAGTTAGGATTTTTATCTCTTGCAGACTGAGGAATCGGCCACAAATAATGTTTACTTGCGTCAAATGTACGGTTTTGTCCCAGAAATTGTTCTACGGTATAGTCTCCAATAGGAGCATTCTCATCCTTATTGATACCGTATCCGGGTTCGTTCAGTACTTTTTCTGCTATCTTCCAACGCAAGATATCAAAATAACGTTTATGCTCAGCCACAAACTCATGCCGTCTTTCCTCCCGGATCTTTTCTCTCATGGCTTCCTGATTACCAATTAAATTATCGACACCCGGCAATTCAGCACGTTTGCGCACTTGGTTGACTGCCCATGCAATCTGCGTATTATTCGGATCATATTCGTTCAGGGCTTCTGCATAGATCAGAAGAACTTCCGCGTATCTGTAAAGGCTGAAATTTGTCCAGGAAGCACTCGGTTTTTCTAATTCCTGATCGTTATATTTCAGATACATATAACCGGTGATACCACCTCCTTCATGATTAATTCTTTCGTCTTTATTATAGGCAGGATGCGGCATATAAGGTTCATAAGAGCCATTCGGCCGTAAACATTCATAGCCTGGCAGGAAGAATGTTTTTTTCAAACGGGCATCTCTGTTTTCCCATGGGTTATTCTTATCATACAAATCGGATTCATAAATAGTTTTACCCTCTGTTGTTTCATAAGAATCGACCAGTTGACGAGTTGGGCAGAAACTTGCCCATCCCTGCCCGGTAATACCGGTTCCTGCGGGAGACGCGAGAATTGGCAACATATGTGTCTTCTCATCTTCTTTATATTGAAAAGCCAATATAACTTCTTTGTTGTTATTATTTGCTTCGGCCTTGAATATATAGGCGAAATCATCTTCTAAGCCGTACAGGTTCAGGTCTATAACTTGTTTTGCGGCAAGAGCAGCTTCTTTCCAAAGCTCGGTTGCATCCTGTCCTTTATGAAATTTAGCATAACTTGCCATATCCAGGTACATGTCGGCCTTCAATGTCAAAGCAGCCCCTTTTGTGATGCGTCCTATATTATCGTTCGTATAGGTTTCCGGCAAATAATCAATTGCCTTGTTTACGTTTTCAAGCGCATAATCCAAGACCTCCTGCTTGGGAGAGCGAGGCAATGCAGCTTTATCCAAATCAATCGGTTTTTCTTTGATCAATGGGATATCACCGAAATGGCGCGTCATCCGATAATAGCGTAATGCCAAAATAAAACGAGCCTCTCCTTCAAAACGTTTCTTTTTGGCCTCATCGATATCCATATCTTTCAAGCGGTCTAAGTAGTAAAGGATTCTGCGTATATCACCGTATCTCCATTCTTCAGAAAGATAACCGGTGGCTGCATTATGCGAACCTTGGCAGATATATCCCAAACCGCCTTCTCCCCAGGCATTTGTCATCAAAGAATTATCACTTTGACAATCTCTCCAGAAATCTCGTGAATCAGGTAATAATGGGTATAAAGCATTTACACCTGTTTGTGCATCAGCTTCTGTTTGCCAAAAGGTATTTTCCGAAGCTTGGGAAAGAGGATCTCTATCTAAGAAATCAGAACAACTGCCCAATGTTAGGGCAGAAGCTAATAAAAACGTAATACTATATTGTTTCATGATTATTAAAATTGAAGATTAAAACCAAATGAGAATGTTCTTGACAACGGATACCAACCTCCTTCCGGATCAAATCCGTCATATCCGGTGATAGTCGCCAGGTTTTGTCCGGATAGATATAATCTCAAATATTTGATGTTTGCACGTTCCAATACTCTTTTCGGAATAGTATAACCGATCTGTACATTTTGAATCTTCAGATAGTCGGCAGTCCGTAACCAAAAACTATTGTACCTTGAATCGTAATCATTGGAAGTATTCGACAATGTCAGGCGTGGATAAGAAGCGTTCGGGTTGTTTTCGCTCCATGCATCCAGATGCATCGGTCGTGCATTGTCCGTCAGATAGAATGCCCATCCTTCGTATCCCTGAAGATACTTTTTAGTATTCAGTTTACCATACATATTCATGGAAAAATCGAAATCTTTATATCCGAAAGAAAGGTTCATACCAAAATTCACTGGTATCTTTCGGTTGAGAACAACACGGTCTTCACCGTCTATTTTCCCGTCTTCGTTTTGATCCTTATATTTAATGTTGCCCGGTAAAACATTTCCTTGATTCGGAGAATTGGCTATTTCTTTTTCACTCTGGAATAGGCCGATTGCTTCGTAGCCAAATGGTAATTGATACCGGTCATTCAAATAAGTCACAACATTTCCTTCGATCCATTTTTCAGAATCCCCCATCTCTAACACTTTGTTTTTAGAATAACTGAAATTGACATCCACACCCCAACGGAAATCATTTTTACTATCCTGGTAGCTGGCCATAATTTCCATACCTTCATTTCTCATTTTCAACAAATTTGACAAAGGAGCAGACAATCCGAATTCACTGGGTACAGGCGGTGTATACAAGATATCTGTTCTCATGTTTATAAAATAATCGGCCGACAATTTTATGCGCTGTTCCAACCATCCAAGATCGACGCCGAGGTTGCTGACTTTGGCTTTTTCCCATGTTATATTGGGGTTGATCGCTACATTATTGAAAGCGCCGCCGACTAATTTATCGTTGAATGTGTAAATTTTAGGGTCGTAGCTTAATACTTGTGCTGTTGCATAGTAACCGACTTTTTCAGAATCCCCTAAAATACCCCATGATGCTCTGATCTTCAGTTCCGATAACCAGTCAGCCGTTGATTCCATAAATGATTCACGATGCAAATTCCAACCCGCAGAGAAAGACGGGAAAACTCCCCAACGATGTCCTTTGGCAAAGCGGGAAGAACCATCACCACGCATACTCGCTTCAAATAGATATTTACCTTGAAAATCGTAGTTCAGACGACCGAACCAAGATTGAACAGCTACGTCTTGGGCATTGCCTCCGTTTTGTTTATTCGTGTTGCCAGTGTCCAATACATCTATGCCGGCAAAAGGCATATCTTCTCTGGAAGCCCAGAAATTCTCTGTTTTGTAATATTCTTGTGAATAACCAGCCAATACTTTGAAATTGTGATTGTCGGATATCTTAAATGAATAATCGGATGTAAATTGCAACTGTGTGCGGAAATTATAAGAGTTTGTTTCCTTTAACGAAGAAACTCTATTTTCAGTCTTGGCAATATTTCCTTCTTTGTCATACAAGTAATAAGTATTTACTCTGTTTTTTGTTGTTGTATTTTGAGAATATGTTGCAACACTTCCTTTTATATTCCAGTCCTTTAAAGGAGAGTAAGAGACATCGAAAATAGCCATCATCTCTTTATGTCTTTCTTTGGAATATCCGGATTCATTAACACCCGCAATCGGGTTACCCCCCATTGCACCACCGGCTGCATATGAACCGTCAGGATTGTAAATAGGTGTAACAGGAGAAATACGTGCAGCCTGTGTCTGCCAAATCGTTGTTCCGCCATTCGGGTTTTGGATATTTGTCTGTGTATACTGCAAGCTGGCATGAGCTTCCAGATTCTTTAATATTTGGAAACGCATATCCGGTTTGAATACCAAACGGTTGTAGTTATTGTTCGGTAAGTTACCTTCCTGGTAGTCATTAGATACGGAGAAACGATAAGATATTGCCTTTTCTTTACCAGATACTGCAATATGTGTATTGTTGATAATGGTATTTTTTTTGTAAATTTCTTTATACCACTTATTATCTACATATTTGCCGGCATGCAGATCCTGGATGCCTTGTTCTCCGTAAACAGCCTCTTTTCCATCATTGATCATGGCCTGATCATACAAACGCATGAAATCTTCTGCCCCGACAAAGTCTAATTTGAATTGCGGGTTTTGTATACCTATATTGCTTGAAAACTCAACGACAGGACGATCGGTTGCTTTTGCAGTTTTGGTTGTTACCAAAATAACGCCGTTTGCAGCACGGGAACCATAAATAGCAGCCGAGGCTGCATCTTTTAATACGGATACACTTTCGATATCATTTGGATTCAATGTATAAATATTCCCCGGCATGCCATCAATCAGTACTAAAACTCCGGAACTGCCTCCGATAGTGGAGGTTCCACGGATGTTGATGCTGGCTCCCGAACCGGCTGCTCCACTGCCTTTTGTTACAGCCATACCTGGAACAGAACTGGATAACAGCTCTTGTACGTTGGTTACCGGACGTGATTTGAGTACTTCTTCTGTTTTAACCGTACCGATAGAACCTGTCAGATTGACTTTCTTTTGCGTACCGAAACCGACAACAACGACTTCGTCTAATTTTTGCGTGTCTTCTTGCAACGTGATTTGGAAAGAAGATTTATTTCTAACGGGTATCGTTTGAGTTAGATAGCCTATGTAGGATATTTCCAAGGTTGTTCCTTCTGGAACATCTAATGAGAACTTCCCGTCTATATCTGTGATACTTCCATCGGTTGTCCCTTTCACGACAACATTGGCTCCGATGATCGGTTCGCCGGTTGCGTCTGTGACAACACCTGATATTTTTCTTTTTGTCTGATTAACAGATTTTATTTCTATCTCTGCTTTTCGTAATGAAATATATCCTTCATTAAAATTATATGCAATTTTACTATTGCCGAATACTTCTTCCAGTACAGTGGAAACGGGTTTGTTCTTAGCATTTACGTGTACCTCTTCTTGCAGGTTGATCTCTTTTTCACTGTACATGAAGAGATAGTCGGTCTGCTTTTCTATCTCTTGAATGAATTCCTTGAGTGGCAGGTTGTTCCGGCTGATGCTTACTTTGGCATTTTGGGAATGCAGGGTGGTTGCACTTAGCTGGAAAACCGTAATTAATGTGAGTACTGTTGTTATTTTCATAATACGAATTATATGCTTTAATTCAATATAATTGACACAATTGAACAATAGCAATAAATTTTTTTTCATAACTTTGCTCATAGCTTTAGAAGTTAATACTGTTTTTTTTATGTTTGTGGAATACATGAGAAAGGAAGGTATTGACTTGGGGTGAGTGCTGGTAACACTTGCCCCTTTTTTATACCATTCCTGAGGAATAATTTGGATTTACTTCATAGGCATTATTCTTTTTATAGGTGAATATTATAGTATTTAGAAAATTTCTATTTCTTCATTGTTTTTCATTTTGTATTGGAAATGATGTACTCCTTGTAGGGCCTTCAATATTCTTTCAATATCATCGCTTTGGCGGAATTTTCCTGATGTGTACTGATTAATCCGTGCTGATGGCTTAATATCGAATTTTACGTTATACCACAGAGTGAGGTAGTCAAGGATTTCAGAAAACTTTTTGTTGCTGAAATAAAATATACCGCTTTCCAAGTATTCTTCATTATTAAATGAAACGTTTGATTTTAACAACTTCCCGTTGGAAAGAGAAACCATTTCGTCTGGTTTCAGGATAATATTTTCCTGTGGCCTGTTGTTATTGGTCACCTGTACACTACCTTCAACCAGATTCGTTTCAAACCGGTCACTTTGCGAATAGGCAAGCACGTTGAACCGGGTTCCGAGCACTTTGATGTTATAATCCCGGGTTTTCACGATAAACGGCCGTCGGGGATCTTTCGTTACCGAGAAAAAGCCTTCTCCGTCAAGCTCTACCGAACGTTCTTTGTCGCTGAATTCATTCGGGATCTTGATGACGGATCGGGGACTTAACCAGGCTTCTGTTCCGTCTTGAAGTGTCATGTAGATGCGTTGACCTTTGGGCACTTCTATTTTTGTGTAGAGCGGGACTTTCTCCTGCGGAATGAATTTGTCGGTGAGTAACCAGATGTTGACCAACAGGATGGCTACGACCGCAGCATATTTTGCCAGGTTGATATAGAGCTTACGGACTTGTTTACGGTTGATCCGGGTTTCCAGTTCTTTCTTTTTCCGGGAAGCCCACTCGTTATCCCCGTTCTGCTCGCCCAACTTGGAGATTGTGATCGTATTTTGGATACGGATGAACTCCGCTTTATCCTCCGGGTTAGATTCGATCCGGTTAAGGAGCTCTTTCTTGTCGGTGTCCGAAAGTTCTCCGAGGAAATATTTATATAGTTGTTCGTTCATACTATTTAGTATTTATTCTATTAGTATGACGAAATACTTCCAGTCATCTACTATTCGGAAGTATAAAAAAGTGATTTTTTTATGATAAAGATTTCAGATAATGAAAATGAACAGGGGAAGGTAGTCTTTTAATTCAACTTTCAGTTTACGTATGGCAGTCACGATATGGTTTTGCACGGTATGGACGGATATATTCAGTTGGCCGGCTATTTCCTCATGTTTTAATCCGTTCATTCTGCTCAAAATGAACACCTGACGACATTTTTCCGGCAGGTGTTCGATTGCTCTGGTTAATAAGTCTTCCACTTCTTTTTCGGTAAAGATGTTTTCATCGAATTGCATTAAAGCTTCTATTTTGAGCTTCAGTTCCCTGTCCTGCAAATTATCCAGCGATTCTTTTTGGCTGTCTATTCGTGTCTTTTGCCTATAAAAATCAATACATCTGTTTTTGGTTAATGTGAACAGGAAGGCATTGGTATTAGTAAGGGAATCCAGCATATCTCGGTGTTCCCACAGATACATGAAAATATCTTGCACGATGTTTTCCGCATCTTCAGTAGAGATTACATATTCGCGTGCAAAACGAACAAGCTTTGGAAAATATACCAAATATATTTTCGAAAAGGAGCTTTTCTCTGTCGCTGAATAAGTATTCATGTTCTTTTCCCTTGATTAACTCGATACATAGTAATACGGTTTTTCCGTATTCTTGTTGTGAAATAAGTATAATACTTGCTGCAAATGTACAATTATTCCAGGAAATCCGCATTGTCTGCCGGGTAATTTTGACGCGGATGAGACGAATAGTCTGTCCGGTCCAACCCAGACAAGAGATGATTCCGACACCCTTCTGCGATCAATCTCTGGTAACCGGTGAACAATCTCGTTTCATACCGGAAACTAACTCAAAACCCCCGAAGAACTAAATCAAAGCATATAGCAAAGTATTTATAGGTAGTAACCACTAATTGTCTATATGTAGTACTACCAATCGCCCGTATGTAGTACTATGTATTCATGATAGGTAGTACTACATATAAAATAGTATGTGATATGTTTTGAATTAGTTTACTATGACATTTGAACTAATTTATGGTATGTTCCGGATCTGTCGCTCCGAAAGAACGGTCAGACTCCGAATAAAATAGCGAAGATAAAAAGGTGTCGGTTAAGTGCCGGACCCGACACCTGACCGACACTGTTTAATCTGTTGTTAATTAAATAAATACATCAAAAAGTGTCGGGTGTCGGATAGGTGAGTGTTTTTCTTTATATTTTTGCATAACCTTTGCACTATGCATAATACGAGGGCTATACTATTTCTCATAGGTACACATTATCGGATGCTTACGTTGCAGACATGCAGCATTAATGGTGATTTATTGCTTTTTCAACACTTTAGGCTCGTAACATACGGCATTGATTGTTGTCTCACGGTTTACATCACGGTTTACATTACGGTTTAAACAAACACCGAAAAACACCGAAAATAGTGGAATTTGAAGAGAAAAACCAGTGAAAAGACATAAAAAAA